>OCQB01001202.1_pt1 | contig 21846 bp, 31 predicted proteins | sample 1538631 | NCBI WGS metagenome assembly OCQB01 (sample SAMN04571713, study PRJEB22368) | human gut metagenome | biome: human gut; material: stool | host: Homo sapiens | place: Luxembourg | collected 2012-10-19
GCTCTCGGCGATGATTTTTGTTGTGTAACGGGTTTGGCCGTTTTGATCCTGCCATTTGTCAGTTTCAAGTCGGCCTTCGATGTAAACGCTTGAGCCTTTGCAGGTGTACTTCTCTACAATTTCAGCCAGCTTGTTCCAGAGCGTGACGGTATGCCATTGGGTCTTTTCAACTCGTTCATTGTCGCGGTTGAAATAGCTGCTTGTTGCGATCGAAATTTCGGCTACTTTAATTCCGGAGTTCGTGATCCGGACGTCCGGAGCTTGGCCGAGATTGCCAATAAGAATTACCTTGTTAACTGATGCCATGGTTTTTCTCCCTACTGAATGCTTTTATTTCCCGGCTGAAGGGATTCAAGAAGTTTTTCTTTAAATCCTTCTAGGAAGATATCTTCGGCAATCAAGATGGCCACCCTTTTGTCTGTGAGAATGTCTTCGCCGGAGAACAAGATAGTTTTCCCAACTTCTTCATCTCCCAGGGTAATTTGAACGCTCCCCCTGTGCTCAGCAGAAAAAACTACCGCGTCCACGCCCAGTTGTTTCTTGAGCTCGGCAATCAGCTCCTTTGTATTCCGAGCAAAGAGCTTCCCTTTACCCTTCCGTTCTTTTCTTTTCATTCTGTTTCCTTCTTAATTTTTCGTTGGCTCTGTTCTTAGCCCAATCGAATTCCTTCATACATGTGTGGGGTGACAGAGCTACGGCCTTCTTCAGTGTTGGGATAATGACTGCGAACGCCTCACTGATTGTTCTCAGCTCATCACCAGTCGCGATGTATCCCAAGGTTTGGCCACTCTCTTTACGATCCATAATTGCGTTGATCGCGTGCCTGGCATCAATGAGCAATGGCCCGACTTCGTTGAGTTCGCTCTGATCCAGGTGTTTGAACCGTTTGTACAACATCCCTAGAAACCAGTTCAGAGTGTCTTCAATCCAGTCCATTTGCCAAAACGTGGCAGTGCCGGCCGGAAGTGTGACCTCAACAAACATGGCAACTCGTCGCAGCTTCTCCTCAATGTTGGCCTGCTGTTCCGGCGTCCAATACGGTCCGACTTTTATCGTTCTCGGCCGATAGAGTTTGTTCCGTTTCGATTTGGATTTAGGCATCGATGTCCTCGATATCTGTACTTGTAGTGCCGGTCTTTCCCGACTGCCATCCTCCGCTGGATAATTAAGGGGTTCCAATCACTAACCATCCTATGGAGGAGAAAATGGATGAAAAAATAATCAACTTTTCAAATGATCAAGCATTTCAACTTCTTTGTGCGGCGCTTCAAAGCGGAGCGATTACTCTTCCGTTTGGAAAAGAGCTCCAGTGCAAACTTCTCGCGACCCTCAAGGAAGCTCCCATGCATTTGAGCAGAGAGGAACTCGTGGACAATGTCGTTCATAGAGAAATCGAACCTTGTGCTCATGCCGATGCCTCCTATCTTTTAGCTTTTTACAGAAAGTTGACCGCAGGTTTGGCAGAATAAGAAGTCTCCTAACTTAATCTTTCTCCCGGTGCCTTCCGACATTTCAAGCGTCTGGAGGCACCAAAGAGTCGTTATTAAAAATCGAAGCTGTTCTTCCGGTTTAATAGACGGGGTTATGCTTTTATTCAGCGCTGCTGCCCAAATTTCATTAGCGGCTCGGGGATCAAGTTCAACATCTATTTTTCCCATTTGTTTGTCTAAGTTATAAGGCCAATTGGAGAAACCCAAAAATTCAATAAGTTGTTCCCTCGACATGGGAAGTTGGGTTAGCTTGCGAATTGTCTTACTCTTACTTTTTGACTTAGTCATCGATATCCTCAAAATCATGGAACGGATCAACGGCGATGCAATGCGTGGCTGGATCCGATGTCATGTGGTAGGCGATTACTGTTGTCAAACCGCCCGCACATTTAGATGGAAAATGAACGAAAAAGCATTCATGACCTCCCCCGCCGTTCACAGCACATTCGAAATTTTTGATGACGTCATTTAAGAGAGCCGCCTGTTCCGACTTGGAGGAATTAGATGCAACAGTCTTAATGAAATTGCGAATGCAAGGAACCGCTGTCTTTTTAAGCCGCTTCATTTTGATGCACCGATTTGTAAATTTGATCCGAGATAATGCGGACGCAATTGCTCCAAAGCGTTCTCGCTGGCTCAGCAACCTCAGTAGTCAGGCAGCAGTGTCCCAGAAGAGCAAGAAGCTCCTCGGCATCTTCGAGCGGAATTTTGTGTTTGGGAGCTTCAATCCGGGAAATGCATTCCCGGGCAAAGACGCGGCAGCTATCGGAATAATCTTGGCCGGCCCATGTTAATAAACGTCTGGATGAATCGCTAAAGGCGTTTGCTGCTTCGTCTGAGAAAAAGACGAATTGAATTTGCTTGTTTGAAAATAACATAACGCACCTCATTGAGAGATACGTTAAGAATACTTCACAAATATACTTTTGTAAAGAAAGCTTCACACGTCATCTAATGGTTTCATGATTTGTGTGATGATATTTAAGGTCATTTTTCGTTGTTGATTGGGCATTTGATCTATCAAAGAAGCGGCTTCTGCGGCTTCTGGGGTTGGGGTGCCAGCAGAATTAAATTCTGGCTTTCCCTCTCCGAGTATCAGCCAATATGGATTTATATCCAAACACTTAGCCATCCTTAGGGCATTTTCAGCGCTAAAGCTTTTAGTTTTGCCAGCCATGATCTGAGAAATCGCAGATCTAGAAAGATTCAGCCTTTTAGCTAAATCGACCTGTTTCATGCCGCGCAAATCTAATGCAAATTGGATTCTTTCTGACAACGAACTCATAAGCAAAGTTTACAAAGGCGTCTGATAAGCATGGTTTACGAGGTTCTTGCTTAAAAAGTGAAGAATGCTTAACATATAAAAATGGACAAGGAAAAAGCTATCTCTTTATTCGGTTCGGGAGCCGCTCTTGGGAGAGCTCTTGGAATCTCCAGAACTGCGGTTGGTTTCTGGCCGAAGGTATTAACTACTCGTCAGCAGGACGAGGTTATTGGCGCAGCCATCCGCGTTGGAAAACTGAGCCCTGCTCAGGCAAAGGAACTGATTGAACATGAGAGACAAAGGCACGAACGAAGTCAGGGCTCTGCTAACTGATTTGGCGATTTCGGTAATCCGCCAAGTCGTGGCTGATGATCCGGATCGATCCCAAAACTCGATCATTAGGGACGTTATGGACGCGTGGGCTAAGAAGAAAGTCATGAGGGACCTCCGAAAAAGGGATGCCCTCAATTTAAGGATTCGCGATTACGAAAGCTACGGCGTTGATACGGCGTCGTTACGGCAGGAGACGGCAAAGTAGCCGAAGTCTGCCGGAGTTTTCCGAAAAATGCCGGACTTCTCCGGGCAATGCCGGAAAGTTCCGAAATATGCCGTATCGATGCCGTGGACTACGGCACCAAGGGGAATAGAAAATGAAACGTGACCGATTCGGTCGCCAGAAGAGGAAAAGACAGATGACAGAAGAAGAAAGACTCAGGGCGACTGACAGATTTGAAAAAGAGCTGCGTCGGATGGATGCAGAGCGCCTGCAGAAATTTGATCCGCGCAGGATTGATTGGGCGCTTCTTCTCCTGGTGGGCATGGCCGTCTTCTGTGCGTTTTATTTCCTTCGTTAATGGGGACAGTCATGAGATATGAATTAACCCGAATCGCCGAGATCTGTTGTTGTCTTTTTATGGTAGGCGTGATCACAGTTATCGCAGTCGTGACATTTGCAACCCCGGTCGCCTTGTTTATTTGGATCGTCTATCTGGCTTTAAAGGCATTGGGAGTTTTCGCATGAAACACCGGCTAATACCGATTTCATAGTTTTTCCGAGGCGCACCGAGTGTTGCAACACTTGCCATGAGACCCGGGCCGCGGGTGCGCCTCATTTCTCCAAGGGTCTCAAAGGGTCAAAGATATGGCACTTACGATTAAAGAAATAGAAAACCAAATGGCCGAACACGGGATATTCCTCCCTCCCGGCTATGAATTGGTTGTGAATAACGGCACCAAGTTCGAACGCTTTAAACCTGCTGATTCCCGTTGGAAACGTTCAAAAGAGGTCTGGTATGTCCTCTTCGAACACCATACTCAATCCGGCAAACTCTATTACGCCGGCAAGTACGGTATAGCAGACGAACAGTATCTGGTGGAGATGTCCCGCAATAGTTCCTTCACTGCTGAAGAAAAAAAGGAAGTCGAGGAAAAACGGGAGGAAAACCGCAAAAAAATCGAAGCCATGCAGGAGGATCAGCGGAAGGTCTGCAAAGATAAGGCACTGCGTCTTTGGAACGCGGCAGCAGACAGTGTTTCCGCCTCCCTCCCCTACATTGTCAAAAAAGGAATCCGGCCTATCGGCGCTCGCCAGCTGAGAAATCAGCTCTTGATTCCGATGTGTCAGATTAATCCGGAGCATCCGGAAGAGCTCTCTTTGGTCAGCCTGCAGATCATTACTGAAGCAGAGACGGATGACGGCGGGAAGGAAATCAAGAAAGTATTCCTGACCGGAACTCCAAAGAAAGGATCATTTTGCCTACTAGCCCCTCCAGGAACCGATGACGCGGATATCGTCTATGTTTGCGAAGGCTGGGCGACCGGTTGCAGTATTTATCAAGCCACAAAGAAACCCGTTTATGTCGCATTCGATGCCGGAAATATTGACTCCGTGATCAATGCGATTAAGCAGGTCGAAAAGGCTCGCATCGTGATCGCGGCAGACAATGATTGCCACTACCACACAAAACTTAAAAACGATTTCAAGGAAAAATATGGTGTTGACCTTGAAATCAGCGCCTCCCGCAGCTCCCCGGCCCAGCTGGTTGAAACTCCCGCTGGCCAAGTGACGGTTAAAGCGTACTGGGGAAAGATGGATGGCGAGACCTGCGTTTACTATTCAGAAAAGACGCCCGGACAAAAACAGGCGATCCGACGCAATGCTTTGAACACCGGCGTTTTAAAAGCCACCCTTGCAGCTATCAAACATCGCTGCGGCATGGTTGTTCCAAAATTCAAAGACCCTAAAAAGTTCGGAACCGATTTCAATGACTTAGTCACTGAGGAAGGCTTGGACGTCGCCAGAGAGCAGCTGAGCCAAATTACTGATCCTCGAGATCGGGCCGCAACAGCGCAGGAAAAAAGAGAAATCCGCGCCAAAGAGAAAGCTAAGGCGGCCAGCCAGGCCGCACGGATTGTCGAGGAGCTGGGGAAAACGTATATCCATATTTATCCGGAAGACGTTTGCTGGGATCTGAAAGAAAAACTCCTTGTCAAAATCGGCGTTCTCAGGCAATGCTACGAATCCAAACTGGTGACCGCCTATTTGACAAACGCTTATGGCAACTTAAAACGCATTCGTAAAGATCAGCTCGTTTTCCGTCCGGACGGAGTTGTTCCTCCCGGATGTGTAAATACTTTTACTGGATGGAAAACCAACCCGGACCCGAATGCCAGTTGTGAAAAACTGATTTCTCATCTATTCCTGATTTGTGAAGAAGACGAACACGTCTTTGATTGGGTGCTCAAGTGGCTCGCCTATCCGATTCAACACCCGGGCGCAAAAATGCATACCGCACTGGTTGTCTTCGGAGAACGAGAGGGAACCGGTAAAAGTATGTTTTTCGATGCAGTCTCACGCATCTATGGCCGTGAGTATTCCCGGCACGTCGATCAAAAACTGATGACCTCCCGTTTCAATATGTGGCTGTCCCACAAACTGTTTGTGGTCGCAGATGAGGTCGTCACGAGTAAAGAGCGTCGGGAGCTGAAAGGCATTCTGAAAAACCTCATCACCAGCCCCGTGCATCAGCTCGAAGAGAAGAATATGCCCGTGGTCGAAGAGGATAACCTGACCAATTTTGTCTATTTATCCAACGAAATGCAGCCGCTTGCTCTGGATTGGTTTGATAGGCGATACATGTGCATCCGGTATAACGCAGAACTCTCGCCGCAATACTTCAAGGAACTCGCCGAAGAAATCGAAAACGGAGGTGTTAACGCTTTGTGCCACTATCTGATGAACGTCGACCTGACAGGATTTGAACCGAGCACAAGGCCAATTGAAACTCAGGCCACTCGGGATTTGAAGGAACTCGGAACCGATTCTGCTCGCAGGTTTCTGCTTAAGTGGATCAATGAAGAAACACCGTTTCTTGTCGGTCCAGCCTCAAGTCAGGATCTCTATAGAGCCTATTTGCTCTGGCTCCCTTCTGCCGGCGAGCGGCAAATGATGACTGCCACGATGTTCGGATTGACGGCGTCGTCGATGATGATCCGGCGAGAGAAGGTTCGGACGTTAGTCTATGACCATGAATACTCCGTCAGCGATTTTAAAAATGACAAACAGATCAAGGAAAAACGTCTGACCGTTTACTTTCCGAACAAAACGGAAGAGGAGATGCTGGCTAATCCGCCGGAGAGGATTGAGCTGTCTCAACAGCTCAGAAATTTTCAGGATAGTTTGTATCAAGCCAATAGGAGGCAGCGAAACTATGGTCATATTTAATTCACTCCTCCCCCTCCCTCCTGCCGAAGGCGCCCTCCGCGCCGAGGGTGACGGAGTGTTTGCGTCAAAAAACATAGACTGGATACCGTTTGGATACGGTTTGGATATGGTTTTGGATAGAGTTGAGAAAAAATATTTTTTCAATAATTCAATTGGTTGGGTGGTCTTGGATACGGTGGATACGGTTAATTCAAACTCTTATGCGCGTGAGGAATTAATACACACGTGTTTAACGGATAAAGAGCAAGTAAAAAAAATCTCACGCGCGAGCTTCAATAGAAATAACTATATCCACTATATCCAAATAAGAAAAATAATAAATAAATCAAATAATTACAAAAACACAACCATATCCAAAACGATTCCCTAACTATATCCAAACGGTATCCAGTATTTTTTTATTAGAGAGAGGACAACAAATTGGCCAGAATCCCGAGAATTAGACATCTGCTTATTCGGTGGATGTTTTGGAGAAACAGAAACCGAGTCCGGATGCACTGCCTTTTGGATATGGAAAATGATGTTGTCGATACAACCAGGCAGTCCCAAGATTTGATAAATGCAGCCGGAATTGATTTCCGGATGTTGAGGTTGAACAGAATTATTCAGAACCTTCGTCCTGGATTAAGGGACGCAATTATTGCGGTCTACGGCGGAAGGGCCGTCAAGGGAACTCAAAGAGCGGCAGATTCGTTAAGGATTAACAGAAGCTCTTTGCAAAGAAGATTATTCGAGGCCGACAGGCTGATTGCCGAGGCATTAGACGAGCTCGAAGAAAGGACAAAAACATGCTAATGGAAAATACTTATGCATCATTTTGGCAAAAAAAGTGCTATATTTTCGTAAAATTCAGCGGAAAGAGCGCAAAACGCCTCTATAGCGGTTTTAAATTTCTCCATACATCCTCCCATATTCTCCATAAAACTCAACGCACACAAGCGATTTTGAGCGGGATTAAAGGCTTTTTTTCAGTAGTTCTTCCTCAAGTTTCTATTTCTGAGGTTAATGATGAAATTTAAATTCAATCCGGACTATTTGACTCAAGCAGTCTCCTCTGGATTCGTGGACTTTCAGATTAGTTATGGTTCGTTCACGACCGCAACGATATGGATAACCGAAAACAAGTTTTTCGGTCCCGGTTTCTGCCTCAGACTCATGAATGAAGAGAAAGAGGAAATCGGGACAGCGGAATTTTCGATTACCAGCAGGCAAAGATTTCTCTATGGAAAGACTGCTAGAGCATACTCTTTAAAGCGTCTAGGACCGCCTGATATGGAATCTTCTCTGCCAACGATTTCGTTAGGGATTCTTGCAATACCTCCGGAAGCATTGATTTAATTTTTTGGGCAAGAGACGAGTAATCTCTCTTGGAGAGACTAGATTGAACAATGAAATGATCGATAATAGGTCCTGCGGTACATGTAACGTGAACTTATTGATCTGAGGTTTACAAATGAAAAAAACATTGGCTCTTGTCCTGCTCGTATCCTTATCCGCTTTTCTTGCGTCTCCCTCTTATGCCAAAGGACGTCAACCTTGTTCTGGATCAAAAGGTGGTATCCAGAGGTGTGTAAATGGAAACTTCTTATGTAACGATGGCACCATTAGCCGAAGCAAGAGGGTTTGTGATCCAAGCGTTTATGGGAGCTCTTCCAAAAATAAAAAGGCTTCCGGCGGGAAAAAAGAAATGTTCGATAAATTCGGACGCAGGGTTTATTGAAGATAGCTCTGCTAAACATAGATAACTGAAATTTTTACAAGCGCCTCCGGGCGCTTTTTTCATGGGTAAAACATGGACTCTCACGAACAAAAGCTCCAGATCGTTTACCGGAAGGTTGAGGATCTGATCCCGTATGAGAAAAACTCCCGAACCCACAGCGAAGAGCAAATTGAAAAAGTTGTTGCTTCGATTAAAGAGTTCGGTTGGACAAACCCGATCATGATTGATGAGGATCAGGGTATCATCGCCGGCCACGGTCGCCTTGAGGCCGCAAAACGCCTCGGAATGAAGGAAGTACCCGTCCTCGTCCTGACGGGCCTAACTGAGGCCCAAAAACGCGCCTACATTATTGCCGACAACAAATTGGCCTTAGAAGCTGGTTGGGACGAAGACCTGCTCAGGGAAGAACTCGACTGGTTAACGCAGCACGACTACTCGGCAGAAGTTACGGGCTTCGATTCCGAAGACTTGCAGTCCTTGCTTTCAGTAAATCTGGAAACGGCTGCCGAGGAATCGGAGGCAATAGAAGAACCGGAAGATGAGGCTGATACGCAGCAGAATGTTCCGGAGATTCAGGACGCTGAAATTATTCCTACGCCGCCGGCCCCGAAGTCGCGTCCGAAAGATTTGTGGATTTTGGGCACGCATCGGCTCATGTGCGGGGATTCAACCGATGAGGCCGATGTGGCTAGATTAATGGGGGGGGGTAGGGCAAATCTCTACTTGACTGATCCTCCCTATAACGTGGCTTACAAGGGTAAGACAAAAGACGCCCTCACCATTAAAAACGACAAACAGGATGATGCAGCCTTCAAGGAATTTTTGGTAAGGGCGTTTAAGGCGGCTGACTTAGTTTTAATGCCGGGAGGCGTTTTCTACATTTGGCACGCCGACTCCGAGGGCCTCAATTTCCGTTCTTCATGCAGGGACGTTGGCTGGCCTATCCGGGAATGTCTCATTTGGTCTAAGAACACAATGGTCTTAGGTCGCCAGGATTACCAGTGGAAGCATGAGCCCTGTCTTTACGGCTGGAAGGACGGCGCAGCGCACGCCTGGTATTCCGACCGCTCGCAGACAACAATCCTCCAGTTCGATAAGCCGACGCGTAACGCAGCGCACCCGACAATGAAGCCTGTTGCGTTGTTTGCCTACCTGATTCAAAACAGTTCGAAGGAAGGCGACATCGTTCTGGATTCGTTCGGAGGCTCCGGAACAACAATCATTGCCTGCGAGGGTTTGAAGCGTCAGGCACGTGTCATGGAGCTCGACCCTGCTTACTGCGACGTGATCATCCGTCGATGGCAGGACTCGACTGGTTTGAAGGCTGTCCGCGAAGACGGCGTGCTCTTTGACGACATCGAGCAGCCTCAACCCCAATAGGTACTTCCTGGAACCTTTAAGCCGCGCGGGCGAAACGCCCGCTTTCCCTCTATTGGTGAAAATTTTTAGGGGGTTGTAACGTAACTATTAGGAGTTTTTATGCCGACTCAACAGCAGATTGCAGAGCATCTGGGCTTGAGTCAGCAGGCAGTTTCCAAGCAGTTAGCGAAAATGGGAATCGACTGGCGAAACATGTCGATCGACGAAATTCGTCTCGCGTATTTAGACCGGCTCCGGAAATCTGCAGCTGGCCAAGACGATGACTACATGAAGGTCAAACTCGCCCGCGAAAAAATCGAAACCGAACGGGCCTTGATCGCTCTCAAAAAAGAAAAGCGTGAGCTGGTCGACGTGGCCGAGCTCGTGCCCGTTTTAAAAACTGTCTTTTCTGGATTCAAAGAACGCCTCATGGGTCTCCCGGCATTTATCCGGAGCGACGTTTACGTTGCCACCGGAAAGGAAGTCGATGAGCTTGCCTACACACAAAAGTGCGAAGACGTTCTGAAGGACTGCTATGAATTCCTCTCTAGCTATAGCAAATCTGTTGAAAATTCTCGGTGAGGAGGTACGGCCCCCGATCCGAATTTCAACAACGGCCTGGGCGGAAACCTACCGTTTTCTCAGTCCGAAATCAACGGCCCTGCCGGGCAAATATGTAGCGGAGACCACTCCGTGGGTTCGCGGAATCCACGAGGCTTTGGATGACCCGAAGATTTTCAAAGTGGTCGCACAAAAATCCGCTCAAGTTGCGTGGACGGATGGCGTATTGTTGAACTACATAGGGCACCGTATACACCTGGAGCCCTGCCCGATCATCATCATGTTCGACAAGGAAGGCTCAGCCAAAAAATTTAACGAAGAAAAGTTCACGCCGATGGTCGAAGTTACTCCGGCCTTGGCAGCTTTGATCCCCGTCATGTCAAAACGTGACCGGGACAATAAATGGGGCTTCAAGGGTTTCCCGGGCGGATTCTTGAAATTCGTGAGCTCCAATTCTCCGTCCGAAGTGAAGTCAACGCCGGCCCCAGTCGTTTGCGTCGAAGAACCGGACGACTGTAATTCGGACGTCAAGCAGCAAGGCGATACGATTAAGTTACTCGAAGAGCGAACTAAATCGTTTCCCCGAAGAAAAATTATCTTCGGCGGAACGCCAACAGTTTCCGGGATTTCGAAGGTCGAGGCCGCCTATCGCGAAAGCGATAAAAGAAATTTTTTTGTTAAATGTCCGCACTGCGGCGAGTGGCAGACGCTGTCGTGGGAGAACGTCTCCTGGCAGCATGAGGAAGGCCGGAACCATGAAATCTTCGGCGACGCTCTGCCCGAAACTGCGGTCTATAACTGCCCGCACTGCGGCGCCCAGTGGTCGAATGAGCTGAAAAACCGCGCGGTCAAAAACGGGGAATGGCGAGCGACAGCCGCCTTCACCGGGATAGCCGGCTTCTACATTAACGAGCTGTACAGCCCGTTTCCCGGATCGAGCCTGGCCGAAATCGCCAAAAAGTATTTGAGCGCTAAAGCGAAGCTCGATGCCGGTGACGATAGCTTTATGAAGAGCTTCGTCAATAACCAGCTCGGCCTGCCCTACGAGTTCGCGAGCGACCTTCCGGACACTGCCGACCTGGCAGCGCGGGCCGAGGATTATCCGGAGAAAACAATACCGGTCAACGGTGTGGTTTTGACGGCAGGCATCGACGTCCAGCACGACCGACTGGCCGTCATTATTCGCGCCTGGGGCGTCGGCGAGGAATCTTGGCTGGTTTGGTGGGGCGAAATTTACGGTCAGACAATGGTGCCTGAGGCTGGTGCCTGGAAAGATTTGGATGCTCTGCTCCTTTCAGAGTTCCCGACCCCGAACGGCAGCAAGCTAAAAGTTCGAGCAGCTTCCATTGACTCCTCCGACGGCCAAACCTCGGACGCGGTTTACACGTTTGTCCGGAAAAGAAAACGTCGCGGCCTAATGGCGATCAAAGGATCCTCGGTCAACGATGATTCAAAGGAAATTTTCTCGACTCCGAGGGCTTCCGTTGATTTGAATTACAAACAGAAGGCTTCGAAGTTCGGCCTGCGTCCGTTCATTGTCGGAACGTCCCGAGCGAAAGATTTAATTCTGGGTGTTGACGCTAATGCCGGCCGCATAAAGCTCCAGGGCAAAGGCCTGGGGCGCATGCATTGGTACAAAGAGGTCCGTCCGGACTACTTTGAACAGCTGGTGAGCGAAGTCAAGGCCCCGGCCCGAAATTCCCGGAAAAGAGTCTGGCAGAAAAAGAGTTCGGTTCGAAACGAGGCGCTGGACTGCGAAGTTTATGCGTTGCATGCAGCGCGCAGTTTGAAATTGCACATGTGGACCCCGGCCCGCTGGCTCCTCGAATTCCAGCAGCAGGCTCAGGAATCTCTCTCGCTTGAGCTGGAAACCGAGCCGACACAGCCGGTTGAACAGCAGCCGGAACCGCAGCCGATCCCGGAAGAAAAACCCAGACCTAAGCGTAAGCAACAAATGTTTGACGGCTATGACGAGCCGCCACCTTATTTTGGAGACAGTGAATGGTAAGCGTGATTGCAGGCGATTCGCACACCTGGCGATTGCTTCCGGTTCGATATTTGAACCCGAAAGAGATTCCGAAAGACGCGGCATGGTCCGCGTTTTTCAATCCGGCCGAAGGTAAGGATCATCCGGCCCTGCTGGTTGAAAAGTCTGGTGATTTTGTCGTGATCATCATGCCCCCGGAGGTGTCCGAAAAACTCTCCGGGCAATCTGGAGATGTATTGCTCCAAGTGTCCGGAAAAAATCTCCGGAAAACTTTCTTGGTTGAAGATGTTTCAATCGTTTCGCTGGAAAACAGCCGCCCGGCTTCATTCAAGTCGAAGGCTCGTCAGTGCCTGGAAGCAGCTCAGCGCGCATTGGAAACCTATACAGGCACCAACGGCCACGTCAAAAGTTACACCATCGGCTCCCGTTCAATGACATTCAACTCCCCTCAGGAGTTGTTTGACCTCATTGAATATTGGAAAAAACAGGTTTTTCTTGAGGAATGCCGAGCCCGGGGCGTTGACCCGCACACTTTATTGGTTGAATTCAGATGAGTAAATCAAAGAAAAAAATCAAGAAAAAGGAGCTTCGGTCATTTGAGTCAGCAAAAACCGGGCGCCTAACGGCTGACTGGCTTAATGCCGGCGACACAACTCAGGACACTGAGTTGCGAGGTGACCTTAGGACGCTTCGAGCCCGCAGCCGCCAGATGGTTCGGGACAATCCGCATGCCTTAAACCTTCGCCGAATGATCCAAAACAACGTGGTTGGTCAGGGCATTGGGATCCAGTGCCAAGTCCAAACGAAGGACGGGGAACCCGATCAAAAAACTAATGATCTGATTGAGGCCGCTTGGTACGAATGGTGCGAGGCAGATAACTGCCACGCCTCCGGGCGGCTGAATATGACGGAAATGATGAGGTTGATTATCGGCTCGGTTTTCCAAGACGGTGAAATCCTAATCCGCAAAATCCATCAAAGATTCGGACGAGCCGAAGTCCCGTTCTGTCTGGAGGTCATTGAGTCAGACCTGTTAGTGGATAACCAGTGCACCATGACTCCGAGCCAGCGCGGAAATACGGTGCGGTTGGGCGTTGAGGTAAACCAGTGGATGCGGCCTCAAGCCTATTGGTTTTGGCCGAATCATCCGGGCGATATCAACGTTTCCGCCTACACGCAGAACCAACTGATCTGCATTAAGGCCGTTGACATCGTCCATTTGTATTTGGTCGAGCGATGGCCTCAAACCAGAGGCACGCCATGGCTGCACTCTGTTCTGAAAAAACTTAAGGACATGGGCGGTTATGTCAATTCCGAAATCGTTGCAGCACGGGCGGCAGCAAATATTGTCGGCTTTGTGCAGCGCGAGATTGTCGACGATGGGGATCTGGAAAACGACGGGAAACCGATTCCGAAATATCTCCGGAGCGAGCCCGGCATGTTCCAGCGCCTGCTCCCTGGAGAAAAATTCGAGGGATTCACGCCGTCCCGACCCAATTCCAACATCGACGCTTTTATGCGTTACATGCTGAGAGAGGTTGCCGCAGGCGTCGGAGTTTCCTACGAAACGTTGTCCCGCGATTATTCGCAGAGCAACTATTCCAGCTCCCGCCTGGCGTTGCTCGATGACCGAGACCAATGGCGTGTGTTGCAGACCTGGCTGATTGAAAAATTCCTGAAGCCTATCTTCTGCGACTGGCTGGATCACGCTGTTTTGTCCGGACGTCTGAATCTGCCCGGATATTTCGAAAACAAGGAACGTTATCAAACAGTCAGATTTAAACCTCGCGGATGGTCTTGGGTTGATCCGGCAAAAGAAGTCACAGCCTATATCAATGCTCGGAACGCCGGCTTTATGTCTGATAGCGACGTCGTTGCCGCAATGGGCAACGGCCAGGACTTTGAAGACATTTGCAAGCAGCGGGCAAAGGATAAAGCGACTGCGGAATTTTACGGAGTAACAACAAACAGTCAGGTTTTGAAACAGCAAAAGGAGAGTACGGAGGAAAAAAGTGACGAAAAAGAGGACTGAATTGACTGCGGACCAGCTTCGCGGTCAGGTGCGTTCTGCAGTATTTGAACGTTCGGACGATCAGGATTCGAGTGTGATCAGATTTCCGGTTGCATCCGATACGCCGATTCAACGGTGGTACGGGCAAGAGATTCTGAGCCACAAACCAGGCGCCATGGTTATGGGGGAGCGACAAAAAACGCTTCCCCTTCTTTTTAACCATAACCGAGACAAGCTCTTGGGCGTTGTGGAAAAACTCGATCAGGACGAACACAGGACCTACGCAACGGTCCGTTTTTCGTCGTCCGAGGAAGGCCAAAAGGCCAAAGCGATGGTTGATGAACGAGTTCTTGTCAACTGCTCGTTTCAATACGAAATCCTTGACTACGACATGGTCCGTGGAGAAGACCCCGATGACGATCAGCTAATCGCGACGTCCTGGGAGATCTATGAGGTATCGCTTGTAACCATTCCCGCCGATTCGAACGTCGGCGTTTACAGAGATTTTGAAACTAACTTAAAGGAAAACAAAATGGCAATCAGAGGTCAAGAAAATTCTGAAAACAAAGTCAATGACTCCGAGCAGCAGGAAAGAGAAAACGTTCGTGAAGCAGCGATCGCCGAGGCACGTCGCGTCGAAGTCGAACGCGAGAAGGTTCGCCAGGATGAACGCCAGCGCATCGAGAATATTTATTCTCTCTGCCGTCAGTTCAATATCGAGGACTCCGAGCGCGAAAACATGATCCGCTCTAATGAATCAATCGAAAACATTCGTTCTCACGTTTTAGACCTACTCGGCAAACGTTCCGTCTCCCCGGTTGGAGTCGCTTCCAGAGGAATCTCCGAGGATATCGGTCTGACAGCAGCAGAAAGAAGCAATTTCAACCTGGTTCGTGCATTGAATGCAGCTTTGACTGGCGATTGGAGTAAGGCAGGATTTGAACGTGAAGTTTCTCAAACGCTTGCAAAACGTAGCGGTCGCGAAACAACCGGATTTTTCATGCCTAGCGATGTCACAATGCAGCGTGACACGACAGGATATTTTGTCGGTCAGCCCACTCAGGGCGGCAACCTTGTTGCTACAGACCTTCGAAGCGGATCTTTCATTGATCTTCTCCGAGCCAAGGCAATGGTTACCCGTATGGGCGCGACCGTTATTTCCGGTCTGGTCGGAAACGTCGAAATTCCTAGACAAACCGGAGCTTCGACTACATATTGGCTGGCTGAAAACACAGCCCCAACAGAAAGTAATGCTACGTTTGACAAGGTTTCTTTGAAGCCGAAAACGATCGGTGCACTGTCCTCCGTTTCCAGAAACCTCTTGCTCCAATCCAGCATGAACGTTGAGGCCTTTGTCCGTAACGAGCTGGCCGTATCCTTGGCACTTGGCATTGACCTTGCTGCTCTTTGCGGTACCGGCACAAATAACCAGCCCACGGGTATCGCCAACATGAGCGGAATTTGCACCGTTGAAGGGGGCACCAATGGCGGCAGCCTTACATTCGATAAATTGATCGATATGGAAACTCAGGTTGCGACAGCTAACGCTGACGTCACAAATATGTATTACTTGTGTAATGCCGCCACAATCGGCTTCCTGAAAAAGATCAAGAATACCTCCGGAGATTACATCTGGAAGCCGATCACTGAAGCAGTTCGCAATGGTTTCCCAGGCGAAGTCAATGGTTATGCGGTTGGTCGCTCCAACCAGGTTCGAAGTGGTCTTGAAAAGGGTACTTCAAATAATTGCCATGAAATTTATTTCGGCAATTGGGCTGATCTTCTCATTGGCGAATGGGGTTTCCTTGAAATCGACGTTAATCGTTACGGCGACGCGTGGAAGTCTGGCGGCGTTGAAATCCGCGCCCTGCAGACGATCGACATTGCAGTTCGTCATCCGAAGAGCTTCTGCCTCTTCTCCGACGCTTTGTTGAGCTAATTCTAGAGGGGCTCCGGCCCCTTTTTTCTTTGGAGAAACACTATGAAATGCATTGTCCGGCCGCAATTTTATTTACACCACGAAGGCAAAGTTTTTTGTCCGGGAGAAATTGTCGAGTGGCCGAAGGATGAGCCGCTGCCTGCTCCGTTGCAAAAGTATGTAAAACAGAAGAACAATTCCGAGGCAGCCCCGCAACCTGCTCAGGCAGCGGAGACACCAGAGACCGAGGTAGCAGCAGGACTTCCTTTGCAGCCGGAGCCGGAAAAGGATGAATGATTACGACGCAATGTTTCAAGCCGACATTGACAGCACATTTCTGAGAGATTTCGGCAAGGAACACCGAATCGGATCGAGAAACGTCCGCTGCGTGATCGATACAAACGTTGGAATTCCGAATCCCGGCCTGATGTCAGAGCCGTATTACGGCCTCAGCACTAACCAGCTGAGAATTTTCGTCAAGAAGGGCGATATTCCGACACCCGAGGTTAACCAAAACTTGTCTGTCGACGGCTCTTTTCACCGTGTTGCCGCTATCTCTGATGAGGTCGGAATGCTCGTTATCACGTGCGAGGAAAACAATGAATGAACCAAAATTCCATCGAAAAGGCTCGAAAATTATTGGCCAATATTGACGGTGCTTTGGGGAAAGCTGTTTACTTTTCTGCTTCGCGAGCGCTCACCCATACTGCTTTGATTCTTAGCAAAGAAATCCGGAAAGAATATTCTGTTAAAGCTCGAACAGCCAGAAGCGCGATTTCCAAAAGAATCCAAAAGAAGAAGGGGCACATGAATGCTCAGATCAGTGTAAAAGGCCCGAATCTTTTCGCACAGACCTTCAATTTGCGTCCAAAAACCGACACTACCGGCTCAAAGCGAAGGGAAGTTCGCTTGGGCATTAGGAAGTCGGAACTTAAGCCGGTTGACCGAGGTTTTGTGAGTAAAGGGGTGCTTCTGCAAAGAAAAACTTCTTCTTCGCTTCCTGTTGAACCGGTGTTTGGCCCATCAGTAGCTGGTATGGCTGCCAATGAAAATGTTGTCGAAGCAGTTCAAAAGAGTTTTGACGAAACGTTTGAACGCCGCCTGGATCACGAAGTCAAGCGACTTCTGTCAAAAGGAACAAAATCAAAATGACATTAGATCTTTGTGATGCTCTCCGAGAGCATTTAAAAACGTCTCTAAAAAATATCAAATTACCGACCCGGGGTGCCGACCTTGAAACGGACGGCCTGGCCAGGAATTTGAAAATTATCGACGGATACCTGCCGACAAAAGAGGAGGATTCAGAAGATCCCTATCCTTTTGTTTTAGTCCGGGCAAATTCGGCGCAGCTTTCTCCACAGCGTTCGCAAACTGAAGTGTCGATTGTGGTTGGCACTTATGGGAAGGATTCTGTGGGCTATCGAGACGCGGTCAACGTTCTGGACGCTGTTGTAAATGCGATCGTCGAATTTACCCAGCTTCCTCTGAAACAAAAATTCCATCTGGTCCCTGAGCTGGATTGGCAGATTATCAAAGATCAGCCGTGGCCGTATTGGCAGCTGGAATTGAAAACGCTCTGGGGTTCTGATTTCCCGATGTGCGTCCCGGCTGGTCTGCCGAACAGCACAAGCGGATCTGCGTTTTTATCCTACGGTAATTCCCTTCAAAGAGCGCTTTATGGATAAAACTCGAATTTACATAGGACCCCGTCTTCTCGGACTAAATCGATTCACAGTCTTTCAAGGCGGAACCCTTCCTCCGTTGGTAAAAGAAATCATTGAAAAGAGGCCTGCAGTCGCGGGCCTCATTGTTTATGTGGACGATTTGGCCCAAGCGCGAGTTGATTTGGCCAAAAAAGGACATCCGTTGAATCTATTTTTTAATCAAGTAAGGAGCAAATAAATGGCGTATATGCATCGTGTGCATAGCTCAGAAATTCAGACCAGTCTCGTACCGGTCGTTTCTGTCCCTAGCGCAATTCCGTTTATCGTCGGAACCGCGCCGGTAAATATGGCTGATGGAACCTGCAATAAGGTGAAGTATGTTCAAAATTATGCTGAAGCGGTCAAGGAGTTCGGATTTGTTCCTGCAAAATCGGATGCATCCTCCGGACTGAAAAAATATGAATATTCGATTTCTGAATTCATTTACTCTCAGTTCCAGCTATTTGGTGTCGGCCCGGCCCTGATCGTGAACGTTCTCGATCCGGCTACACACAAATCTACCGCGACGACTACTAAAGTCACGCTGGATACTAAAAACGCCAGCGCAACCGTCCCGGAAACTGGAATTATCCTGAGCTCTATTACCCTCAGCTCCTCGTCCGGATCTTTGACCGCGGGAACCGATTTCTTAACTGCATTCAACGATAACGGTGAACTGGTGATCACATCCCTTAAAGATCAGGACGGCGATTTTATTTGTCCGACGGGAACTGAATTAACCTTCGCCGCAGACAAATGTGATCCCTCAAAAGTCACGACAAATGACATCATTGGTGGTGTTTCTACCGGGAGCGACGGCCTCGAGGTTAAGAAGGGCCTGGAGCTTATTGAGGATGTTTTCCCGTTATATGGCATGGTCCCGGGCTTTATCTTGGCCCCGGGATTTTCTGACAATTCGACAGTCGCCACAATTATGTCTGCCAAGGCGGTCAGCATTAACGAAGTATTCCGAGCAATTTGCCTTTGCGACATCCCGACAGGCACGGTAAAGAACTACTCTGCCGCTCCGAGCTGGAAGAACTCAAACAATATTGTCGATCCGGCACAGGTGCTCTGCTGGCCGATGCTGCAGCAGGACGGAATTGTCTATCACATCTCTACCCAGCTGGCTGCATTGATGGCCAAGGTGGACGGCGACAACGGCGGAGTTCCTTACGAATCCCCGTCCAATAAAGTTCTCAGCACAACCGGCATGGTTCTGGCCGGAGGAACCGAGGTTCCGTTAACACTGCCGAACGCAGAATATTTGAACAGCCAAGGCATCGTGACCGGGCTCAATTTTATCGGCGGTCTTCGAGCTTTTGGCAATAGAACTGCCTGCTACCCGGCCAACACCGATCCGAAAGACGCGTTCATTCCGATTCGCAGAATGATGTGCTGGATTTCCAACACTATCGTTCAGACATGCTGGCAGCGTTTGGATAAACCTCTCAATCGTCGCCAGGTTCAGACAATTACCAATACCCTGCAGGTTTGGCTGAATGGTTTGGTTGCGAGAGAGTACCTGATTGCCGGAACAATTGAATTCCGTGAGGACGAAAACCCGATCACGGATCTGTCCGATGGTATTTCCAGATTCCATGTCAAGGTCACACCCCCGTCACCGAACCGCGACATCGAATTCATTGTGGAATACGACCCGACCGCACTTTCTGCGTTGTTTAGCTAATTAAAGGAGTCAAATAATGGCAACAAACGGTGCTAATTACATTCCGGACCGCACCATCAATTTCAACGTTACTGCCGATGAGGGAAACATCTTCCTGGGCGTTGGTACGGTCGACCTCCCGGAAATTCAAAAAATGACGGACACATTGTCCGGCTCCGGCATTGCAGGCGAAGTTGAAACTCCGATTCCCGGACATTTCCAGTCCATGGAGACAACGATCAATTGGAATGCCATCACGACTGAAGCATTGAATTTGCTCAGGGACGGTCCCGTCAGTCTCACATTTAGAATCGCGCAGAATGAAATTAATGCTTCTGCCAATGACAATAAGGTCAAAGCTATCCGCATCCATCTGCGGGGGCTCGTCAAGTCGTCCGCTCTTGGCAGCGCGGAGGTCAATGCCAAATCGGAACAAACCACAGTTGTTGAAACTACCTACTTACGCGTTTTTGTCGACGATGAGGAGCAGGTTGAAATTGACAAGCTCAACATGATCTTCAAAGTTCAAGGAAACGATCAACTCGGCGATGTGCGTAAAGCATTAGGATTAGGATAAAAAAATGAAATATAAATTTTCCAAACCTTATAAATTCGAAGATAAGGAATATTCCGAAATCGAACTGGATCTGGACGGCCTTAAAGGTTCGGACATTGAATCTGCCATGCTTCAAGTGGAAGATTTAACCAGGACGGGTCAGAGAATTCCGACGGCAGCCAGTTGGAAGTTTTTAGCGGCAAAAGCAACTAAGCTGCCCGTCGAGTTTTTCACGAACCTTCCGGCCCGAGATTGGTTAAAACTTTCCGGAATGGTTTCCCCTTTTTTCGACAATTAGGCTTAAGCAGTAAACACCCGGTCCAAGACTTAAAGCGCCTTTGCGTTCGGCTATCGTTAACCGATTGCAAACTTTCTTTCTTGGACTGGTACAACATGCCGATAAGGGACTTATTGGAATGGTCTAAGATCCTCCTTTCTGAGTTAGAAAAGGTTCGAAAACTTGAAGAAAAGGCTTTCAAGAAACCTAGGTAACCCCTATAATTAAAGGAAAGGGGGCCGATATGTCATTAATAGACGATTTTCTTCACTCGATAGTCGGAAAGATATGGTGCGCAGCCATGCTTATCCTTGGCCTGCCTCTTCTTTTCCTAGTCCCTTATCTTGTAATTCTGATCGGTTACGAGGCAGTTCAGGAAATTGAGACTCCTTTTTATCGCGATCTGATTTACTTTGTCATTTTTGAAATTTGCTTGGTCACTTTCGTTGTGAAAACAACTTCTATCAATTGGTTCAGAAAGCACATTTGGAGGCTTCCTGGGCTAAAAGATGAGCGAACCTAATTTTTCATTCGATTTAAGAAAGCCGCCTTCGTGCGGCTTTTTCTTTGGATAGCACCATGTCGGTATCTAAAACATTCGAGATGGCTTTTGTTGTCGGAGCCGCGTTGCAAGCCCAGTTTGCAACAGTAATGAATAAAGCGACACAAAAGACAACAAACCTAGAAAAGGCCGTTAAAAATCTTCAGAAGGCAAACTCAGATATAAGTTCCGTTCTGAAGCAAAGAGAAGCTACGGAAAAAGCTCGAAATGAATGGGCTTGGTCGGCTAAATCTGCCGAACAGCTGAAAAGAACTCTGCTTGGAATGTCAAACCCAAGTAAGTCTTTAGTGGCCGAATTTAATCGAATGGCGTCCGCGTCTCTTAAGGCCAAGAATGCCTGGATAGCTCAGAAGAATGCTCTGGCCAAACTTGAAAATGAGACGAAAACTGCTGGCGCCTCTTTTGACACCTTGATCAAAAAGCAGACGGCCCTTCAAAAACGCATGAGATATGCCGAAAAAGGCAAATCTAAGATGGATTCTGGAATGAATCTCATCAATTCAAGCAAAGGTTATGCAGCAACGACTGGCATCGCCATGTTCTCACAAATGGCGGGGGCTGTGAAAACAGGCGCTAATTTCGATGCCGCGATGGCCCGTGTCGGTGCAGTTTCCGGAGCATCCGGCGAAGATCTTCTTGCTCTCCGGGAACAAGCTAAGGCGCTGGGCAAATCTACTGTATGGTCCTCTTCCCAGGCAGCAGAGGGTCAGCAATTCCTTGCCATGGCTGGTTTCTCGAAAGATCAGATTCTCAAGTCCATGCCGGGAATGCTCGATCTTGCGTCTGCCGGAGGCATCGACTTAGGCTCTGCTGCGGACATCGGCTCAAATATTTTGACCGGAATGGGATTGGACGCCTCTGAAATGGGGCGGGTTGGAGACGTCTTAACCAATACGTTTACCAAATCCAATACTAATTTGTCCATGCTCGGAGAAACAATGAAGTTTGCAGCTCCTGTAGCCAAGTCTTTGGGTGTCTCACTAGAGGAGGCGGCAGCGATGGCTGGCAAATTAGGGGATGCAGGTATTCAGGGATCTATGGCTGG
>OCQB01001203.1_pt1 | contig 21836 bp, 6 predicted proteins | sample 1538631 | NCBI WGS metagenome assembly OCQB01 (sample SAMN04571713, study PRJEB22368) | human gut metagenome | biome: human gut; material: stool | host: Homo sapiens | place: Luxembourg | collected 2012-10-19
AAGGATTTACAACTCCCCCATTCCAGCCATATTCCACAGGTTGCTTTAAATAATAAGGATTTTTCCTGCTTAAAACTTCCGTATTATGAAGTATGTTATTGTATATGTAATTATGCTGATTTTGATTATTTGCCATGTTATTTAAATAGAAATAATTTGCTATTTGTGCCACTGATATGGAACGTACGTTTTCGCTGTATATAATAGCTGTTTTAGCTTCGCCATCGGTATTATATTCTGCCGTAACAAAGGTTCTTATATGAATACTGTTAGCCACAAAATCATTCATCATTTCCATTGTACGCACATAATATGTATTTTCTTTATCATCAATATTCCAGTTTATGGCTATTCCTTTTTCCTCCATATACCCAAATGTAGGACTTAAATTATTTCCATTAAAATTATATTTTTTTATTCCTCTGTACCTAAAGTCCATATTAAGGGATGAATAATCCGTAGGGTCAAGTAATGTATATGTATTATTTAACTTATCTTTACTTTCGTAGCCTGTTGTATTAGGGTCAAGTGTGTATATGGTTCCATATTCCTTTACTTTGTAATCCACACCATTTAAAGTTATAATACTTCCCTTGTTCGGTGCATTTCCCACTACCCTGAAAGCAATGTTTAACTCATCTGTATTGTTAGACATTCTTATTTGAAAACCGGTTATTCCTACTTTAGAGCTTATAAGGGTTTCCTCTGCCTTTACACAATTTCCCATAATTCCACCTAAAGCAATAAATACTAATATAATAAAAATATTTCCCGCTTTCTTTAACATACTTTATCCTTTCATAAATCCTGTTTTTACAAATTGCGCACCGACATTAATAAAAACATCGATGCGTAATCTAATTGCCTGTTATATATTATATATCACTAAAATATTTTAGTTTATTACATTCCTCCACCTGAATGTGGTAAGTTAGGTAATGTGGTAACTTCCGGAATTGACAAATCCTGATCTGATTTTGTAACAACATCACCATCAATTATATCTACCATGGTTCTTGTATTAACATCAAATCTATTGACAACAATTTCCGGTGTTTCATATTTATTACGTTTCATAATATCATTCTCCTATCATACTATGTACCGCCCCCTCCCTTCGGTCAGCGGCAACTCGTCGGAAACATTTTAAAAATGAACTTCGTTCATTTAGTTTCCTCCTGCATTATGTACCGCCCCCTCCCTTCGGTCAGCGGCAACTCGTCGGAAACATTTTAAAAATGAACTTCGTTCATTTAGTTTCCTCCTGCATTATACATTCATTAGTTCATCACAGTGTTATTTGTGAATACAACTTTTTCATGAATTAAACCTGTAGTTTCACCGGCAATCCAATCAAAGAGATTGCTATAAGTTGTTCCTGTTTTTGTGTTCAGGATTTGAAGTAGGGACGATTCGCTTCCCGCTTCCCTTCTGGCTACAAAACCTGTAGTCTGTCTGTTAGTGTACTCATCCGCTCCGCTATATTCTTCCTGTCCTCTTGCATAATCAAACAGGTCATGATATACGTTATTAACTGTTGTGTAATTTTCATTTCCGGCATTTGTAAGCATTGCCATACCAATTTGTGATATATGATTGTTAATATCTACAATGCTGATTACATTGTTAAATAAAAACTCGTGAGCTGCCTTATTTGGCATCTTCTTTCCTTCATATAAATTAGTTGCAATATTGTAAATGTTTACATCTGATTCTCCAAAGCCGAAAGAATCATTGTCATATACTATTTCGCCGTTATCAAGTATTGCATACGCTCTAAGAACGTAATTTGAAACAAGGGCAGCATATGAATAATTCAAATGCTTAAAGGTAAGTGCCCAGTATGTACGTTTTGTATCCTCTGTCTTAATGTTTGACTTACCGAAAAGTCCCGTTTCGTAAATACCCATTGACGTTGCCTCATATGTGTAAACATTCTTGTTTGCACTGTCTACTGTCATATCAGAAGCACTTGCCACTCTGCTCTTTAATCCGTAAATTGTTCCAAATCCCTTTACTCCATGAAGCTTATTATCACTTCCCAAAATCACCTGGTCGGCACTGGACATTACTCTGTATGAAGGATTAAATTCTGATACAGCACCCTTTGCGGTATTAGTGTTAATCTGGTATCCTTCAAGCTTAACATTTCCTGTATTTACGGTAATTCTTATTGGAAGATACTTAGCAGTTACCGTTCCGCCTTCTGCCGTTCCCGTAATCTTTAACATAAAATATGTTGTAGGATTTGTAACAGTAAATACTGTAGGTGCATTAATCTGTGTTTCACCGGGATACAGACTGTCATAAACTTCAGATGGTGCATATGAAAGTTCTGCTGCCGGAATATTTCCTTCACTGTCAGTATTTATTAACGAACTGTTGTCCTCCGTTCCGGTATTAACAATTTCCATGGAAACACTATTTGTTCCCTTGTTTGTACCGGCATACACATCATTCTTTCCAATTAATGACATATAATAGCTGTTATATCCTGTAACAGCATATGTATTAGTCTTATCAGGAGCATCATAAAACTCTATTGTTCCATTTATCTCCAGGCTCTTATTAACTGTTTCCATTACAGTGTTTCCATCATTATCCTTAGACTGTTTTTCGTAAGAATAATTAAACTTAACAGGTAATGTACCGGTTCCTTTTATAAGCTTCCATTCCTCGCTATTATCCCTCTTTGTAGGATTATCTGTAACTTTAACCCTGAAACAGAAATTATATGTGTTATCGGTGTTTTCTCCATCTCTTACCTTTACGGTGTAATAGTAAAATCCATCTGATGCAGGACCACCTTCATATACTGAAAACATCCTGTAGGCATCCATTTGAAGCTGACCTTTGTATACTGTATCGTAAATTGTTTTAGCAACAAATTCCCTGCCTGTCTCATCATCATTTTGTACAAACAACTGGGTATTTGAACCTACAAAATACTTTTCATTACCATTTAAAGTAATGTATTTATCATTGTAACCTATAACAGCATCCATGTTTTCATCAGTGTAATACCACACTTCTGCCATTGTTTCATTACCCTTTCCATCATTAATCGGAAGGTAATATTCACCGTCAATAAGAACCCATTTATCTTCTCTTCTGTCAGGATCTTCTCCCGGCAATGGATTCGGCAGATTTGATATTACCGTTACCACTGCATCCTCTGCATCAGTAACCTGTTCACACCAATGTGCAACTACTTTAACCTTAAAGTTTGTATTATCAATTTCTCTTGAAGGTACAAGATTTTCGTAAGTATGACTTCCTGCCTGTACACCTTCTTCAGTTTTAACTAATTTTTCATTTATTCCATCTTTATCGCATGTATAAATCAATACATCATATAAATATCCGTCTGCTTCCTGAGTAATGGAGTTTGTCCATGATACCGTTAATGCATCCCCCTTCTTACCTGCTGTCAAACCGTTTACACCCTCTATTTCAGGAATATTTCCAACAATTCTAAGAGGTACCGGTACATACTCATCAGGATGATTTTCCGTATCATAATAAACCTTCAAAATATAATATTCTGAACCTTTTTCTCCACCTAACTCACTGTGAATTGGAAGCTCCTGCATAAGCTCAGGAAGTTTTATAAGTATTGTATTTTCTCCCTGAGTTGAATATAATTCCTTAATTGGCAACAGCTCAACTGTTCCCGGATCTGTTCCTATATGAGCTAAAGTATCATTTGCAATCTGCTCAATAAACTTTCCTTTATCGTCAACACTTGCATATGCAATAGTCATTTTCCAATTATTACTATTACCGTTAGTATTAATTTTTTTAGTTCCATCTACAGTAAGGGCAAGATGGTCGTTATTATATACTGCCATTCCTGCAAGTCCTAAATCTGAACCATCATAATATATTGTTCCTTCTATTAAATGATTCTTATCATGATATACTACAGGTACTTTATCAGGATCAGAGTTATCACTTGCCTTTGCTTTAACCCAGTTTCCCATATCTCCAGGTATTCTAAGACCTAATGTAAGATATGTCCCATCATTATTTACAACCTTTACAATGTAATATTTTCCTGCTGCAAAGGAACGGGTATATAACTGATATCCATTTCCATCCCATGTCTGTAAAACACCGTCGTTTACTTTTCTTTCAGTTCCATAGTTTATATGTGCGTCCATATCCTTTGTATAATTTTCAGCAGTATATGAAGAAACCTGGGCAAAATACATCTTTGATGTAATTGTACCGCCTGTTGATTTCACCATAGGTAATCCATTATTAATCAAAAACTTTATAAATTGTCCACCATATGCACTAACATCGGTCATAATATCTGCATAATCCACATCAGTAATTGATGCATCTAAAACTTTGTACTCTAAATATCTTTTATCACTTCCATTATTAATAATAATATATGGATTTCCATTTTCGTCTAAGTTATTAACATCAGTTGATTTAAACTTAGTCCAGTCCATTTCCTTACCTTCAACTGGTTTAACTGTATTCTTAGTAACTGTAAGGCTGTTATTTGTTTCGTCTGATTCTGATATAAAGCCTTCAGCTTCAGTTCCTGTAAAGGATGGTGAATCTACTTTAACCGTAAATTCCGTAGCACCTGCTAATGGTGAAACAAGTCTGTCAAATGTAACTGAATGCTCACTATTTATATCAACGCCCTGCCATACACCTTCGCTAACAAACTGTGTTTTTCCTGCATCATCATAACCTGCCACGTTAGTAGTTCCGTCTAATGAAACCATTATCCACTTTCCGTAATCAGGCATTTCTCCCGTATCCGGATTAACATATCCACTGGACTTAGGAACTTCAGTAATTCCCACGTTTTCAAATGTTACCTTGACACTAAACATTTTTCCTTTATAAATTTCAGATTGATTTTCACTTACTCCACCACTTAACTGAACTGATTTAATTTTAAGGTCAGGTAATGCTACCTGCTGTGCAAACACTGCATTTCCGTCTGAATACTTAGATGCAATGGTTATTGTTGATTTATAATCAATCTTTTCACTAATAACAGATGTTGTGGTTGTGTTACCTGTTTCAATAGTTTTTAAAACACCATTGGAATAATATGATAAAACATAGCCTAATGGTTCATCTGATGCCTCATTCTTAGCCCATGTTGCAGTAACCACTCCGCCAACATTTTCCACTTTAAGTGTTCCCGACAATGTAGGATTAATTGAAAACTCATATCTGTTTTTATCAGAAACTCCATTGTCACTTTCTGCCACTGCATTATGTTCATCTGCATAAGCATACATTTTTATTTCTTTTGCAGCTTTTGGTTTAATTTCAATTCCCTCTACAGTTGTTGTTTCATTTGGTGCAAGACCGTCAGCCACATCAACATATGCCTTAGTTATTTCAACGTTGCCGGCATAATCGCTTAATGCCTCCACTAAATAGTAAACTCTGTTATTTTCCGTTGATGTTGCAGGTGCAACACCGATATTTTTTACATTTATCTTTAATCCTGTAACGTTGCCGACAGTAGCAACTCCATCTGTTTCAACACCTGTTATAACCAAATCAGCAAATGCTTTTGCCACCGCTATCTTATCACCTGTATCACTATTTAAAACAGTAACCTCTGTATTATTATCAGGAGCCGTATTTTTAGTGAATGTGTACTTAACCTTTCCCTCTTCAATGGTAAGTTCATTACTTTCTACCGTAACTGTATTTCCACCTGAAACATATGTAAGCTTATAATTAGTAACGCCACTTTTCACATCTGCTTCGGCTGTTATTGTTCCATCGTTGTTGGCAAGGGTAACTTCCGGTAATACCGTAATAACCTTTTCCTCACTTTGGTTATTTGCTGTATTAGATTCATTTATTGTTGCGTCTAATCCACCTTCAAGTTTTACTATGCCACCTACCATATAGCTTCCTGTAAGCATTTCCGCTGTAAGTGTTACCTCAAAGGTGTGTGATATTTCATCTCCCGGTTCAAGAACAGGACTACTATTTTTTGACTTATACATGGAAATAGGTGTTACATACCAGTCCTTTTCCGTCTTGTTATTTGTCCACTTAAGAACAAGGTTAGTTTCTGTATCATTTCTTGTAGTTAATACAGCATCCCCTTCTCCTTCATTCTTAACCGTAACTTTGAAATTAATGGTACTTCCCACTGTACGGTTTTCACCCATTATATCAATATAAGTTACTAAATCCGGTTTAAGTGAAATCTTGTCCCTTTTCACAGGAATGATTTTGTCTGTACCATCTTTGTATCTTACTGTAATATATGAAATCTCGCCATCCTTAAATAAGTCCTGTGATAATGCTAACACATCCAAATGCTTTGTCTTACTTTTAAAGAACTTATCACCTATGGCAAGCTTTGTGTCATTAACCCATGCAGATTCAAAATTTTCCTGAGAAGGTATACCAAATCCTATTGCAGGACCTGTGACCGTAATATTATCCTTATCAATGTAAGTAAGTTCGCTTCCTTTTGAAACCATCTGTCTGAATCCTGAGCCTGCTAATGCTGTAAAATAAGAATTAGATATGTACCACTTTTCTCCCTCTGCACCTGTTCCTAATTCTGTCCAGTCATTATCTGCTACTGTTACACCTGAATAATCCGGTGCTTTGTCTGATGCATATGTACTAACTGTCAATTTAACTGTAGCCTGCTGAGTAGATCCGGCATTGTTATCAGTTATTGTAATAACATAATCGCCATCTTCGTAGTTTTGAATATTTTTAATATATATTCCAAAACCATTAGTTTGATTTTCTAATGTTTCCTTTGTTTCCTCTCCCTGTTTAACTACAGCCGTAACTTGACGCGGTCCGGTTGACGCATCCCACTGGAATACAAATCTGGCATTCACATCACTTGTATTGTCTGCCGTTCCCATAACATAACCGACAATTGATGATGACGTGCTTTCAACAGTATATGTTTTGCCATTTAACTGTATTGAAATCCTATCTGCAGCATTAACTGACACCGGTGTATAATTAACACCTGTTACCACCATAGCCAGTGCCAAAATTATTGACACCACTTTTTTGATAGTCTTTGCTCCTTTTCCTTTCATAAAAACCTCCTTTATTTTTCATGCCTACCCTGATGTCCAAACTTTCTGAAACACTTCATTTGTATACTATCACTTTCATATTCTTAATGTCAATATTCCCTATTTATATGCTGATTGTATGCTTTTATTTGTTTCAACATATTTTTTCTTATTTTTTATAGTTTGTATTGTTTTTTTTGTCGTAGTTTATCGTTTAACTTGTATATTTTTTATATTTATTTATTTGTTTAAGTTTATATTTTTTTAAATTAAGAAAACATTTTTAGTTTTTGGCTTTTTAAATCAAAAAAAACGCACTGGCCTCGTAAAAGTCCAATGCGCTTTCTTTTTAACTTTTTAGTTTATATTTCACTGAGAACATATCCATTCATTTCCTGATGAATCCTATTTCGTATAGAATTTAACTGAACTATAGCCAAAATCCACGGTTTTAAACAACTCATTAACTATATACATATCCACAAAGGAATCTGTATCAATATATTTAAGAGCGTCATCTGAAGATGTATTTTTCAGTGCTGTTTCAAAATTTGTAAGAGTATTTACCCAATTAGTATATTTAGTAGTTTCCTCCTAATAGTTTTTATCAACCAACCATCCGGCATTTCCCATGGAAGCTCTGTCGCAGAGGATTCCATCTCCTGCATCATTAAATTTAATTGTCACCTTAGTGGCACCCTGTGGAACTTCCACTTTAATGTATTGTGACTTTCCGTAGGTTAATACACCTGTAGTTATTGCAGTAAAACCGTCAAAAGATACTTCACATTTAACTGATGCCTTGACATAGTTAGCATCACTTACCACACTATCATCTATACCTGCAATTCCCATAAAGTATTTTGCATTCTTAGGAACGCTATATTCAAAGTAACCATTGGCATTTGTGGAAATACCATTATCATATTTAACACCGGAAATGCTTATAACCCCACCTCTGGTATTTTTATTTACACTAGCCGGATCACCACTATAGCCTGTAGTTGCACTTAGATAGTCTTTTCCTAAAAATACATCCGGTTTTATATTCATATAATCGTCACCATCCGGTGTATACAGATTGTCATTCCATCCATACACAACCTTAGAATCTCTGTAATATGGATTATCTTTAGTTGTAAAATATCCCGTATACTTTTCTGCCGGAACAAACTGTGCTACGTTTAGAATACTTTTATAAAGATATTCATGGCCTCTGTAATTAGATGCCAGACTCTTTTGATACATGTATGATGCCACCCTTGCAATACATGTAGAAACAGATTTTGTACTGTAAATTATTGTTCCACCTGTTGTTACCACAAAAGCTCTTACATGTATTTTATTTCCCGGGTGAAGGTTATCAATTGTATCCTGCATTGTCTGTACATATGATGAATATGTATCGTCCTTCTCCTTAATGGCATTTTCCGTAGCTGTAGCTGCAAGAGTAAAAGGATTAACAGTTTCTGCTGTTTCATCATTTAAATTGTAACTTTTTAATAATGTTCCTGAAGCTGTAAATGATGTTCCATCAGGAATACCATTGTCCGGCTCTATTGTATAAAGAGTTCCGAATTTAGCAACTGTGTAGGAAACCTTTCCAACTGTAACCTTACCGCCAACGTTTGGTGCCTTACATACTGTTCTAAATCCCACTAATCCCTGATTTTCATCTTCCTCAGACCAGTTGGTTTTCATCTGGAAGCCTGATACTGAAACATCATTACTGGTAAGTAAAACAGTTTGTGTTCCGCTAATTTGCTGTTCATCGTTATACACCTTAAGGCTTACATTCTCAATTGTAACATTGGCTGCTTTACTGGCACCATTAATGTAACCCATCATTATTCCGTACAATACATTAGCTTCTGTGCTCTGATTTGCCTGAAACTGTATCTGAACTGTTTTAGTTTCCCCTGCCGAAACATCAACATCCTCCTTAGCAAATACTGTCCAGTCACCACCACTGTTTCCATCACTCTGAATCAAAAGCTGAAATGACTTATCCACATCAGAAGTGATTTTAAACTGCGCCACATACCATTTACCTTCATACAACTGAATATTCTTCTGAACTAACTGTGTTGCCCAGTTATCACCACTTTCATAAGCCGGGATTTCAACTTTTAACTTTCCATTGCCCTGATTAGTGTATTTATTTCCACCATATTCATCCCAATGAGTAACTTTACCTTCCTCAAATTCCGTGTCCTTAAGTAACTCTGTTCCGTCTATAATTTCCGGCGTTGTAACCGGTTCCGAAACTGTAGTTGTTTCCGGCGTTGTAACCGGTTCCGAAACTGTAGTTGTTTCCGGTGTTGTTCCTTCCTTTTCCGTTCTTTTTATTGTAATCTTAGATGTCCCGTTTGCGTGGGTAATTACCACTTCATTCTCGCCCTTAGTTAAAGCTGAAAGGTACAGCACAACACCTGAGCCACTTATTGCCTTTAAATCTGTCACTGTTCCATTAACCGATACCTCACTTACTACAGCAGGAAGTGTCATATAAATTCCTACCTCATCTGCCCATGGAGCTTTTTGAACATTTACTACTGAACTGACTGTCATATTGACATAATCATAATAATAATCATTATCTGTAAGACTATTTTCTATTTTTTTCCATTTAGCTTCTCCCGGATTTACAGTTGTAGTTGTTTCTTCACTTTCCTCTACAACTGAAATTGATGTAAAATCCACTATACATCCATTCGGCATACCACATAATGCAAACACCGCCGTAAAACCATTCTTTCCCGTAATTGTATCTGTTATAGTATTTTCACCTTCAACTGCCGGATAAATCTTTTCATCTGCTATTCCTTCAGGTTTATATAACATTTTTCCTGCCTTTGTTGATGTGTACTTTATGGTACATTTATATGTTTTTGATGCATCAAGCCCTGACACAGGATAGTGTGCCTGTATTGCCCACCTTTCATCACCTGTTGTAGCCCCATTTGAGGAGTTGATTTTGATTACTAAATCATCAAAAGAAGTTCCTTCTCCTTTTATGGATACATCTGTAGGCTGTGCCCATTTACTTGCCTTATATATCTTTGACCATTTTCCCAATGTCTGATCAACGTCTTCAGTTGTTGAAAGCTGAGTGAATCCGTCTACATCAGTATCTGCACTTACAGTACCGGGATTCATTGCAAAAGTTGATACAATCATTGATAGCACACAGATAAATGCAATTATTTTTTTATATATTACTTTCATATTTATCTCACTTTCCTATACGTCTTATATGCTAAAAACCACACTAACCAAGCAAATCTAAGTCCGGATTATCGTAATTACCACTTATTATATCCACTCCAGCATTCCATTTGTCTCCCGGCTTTTCATTTCCTGTTTCTAATTCCAACATAACCCTTTTATTAACATCAAACTTGGTAACCAGGATTTCAGGTGTTTCGTATAATTTTCTCATTTTTACTACCTCCGTATCTGATTACTCTTCATCCACATCATAATCTGTTATTATTCCGTTGTTCCAGGAATATTGTGACATTCTGTAGTATCCTGTATAGTAGCTGCCCGGTGATTTGTTTACCTCTGTTTTTTCAACTTCGTAGTAAATCCACTGGGACAGAGTATCATAATTTGTGTCTGAAGCCGTATTTAACTTGTCAAGAAGCTCTTTATTATAATCACCAATACTTCCGTCTATATTGTACTTCTTCATGGCAAAATCTTTATTTGGCACTGAACTTTCCCTCTGACTATACTTATATCCTCCAAGACAATGTACATAATCATACATACTTTTGTAGCATGCATTTACAAGATTATAATCATGACCTTTAGATTTAATATTAAGTTTAACCATCATGGCATTGGCAATATTTAATCTGTTTTTGTCCATATTTACTATGTTAAGAACGTTATTGTACAGATAGTTATGAGCAGTCTGTGTACTCATTTTCTGATTCTCATAAAGGTTCCGGGCAATTTCGTACATATTAATTGTATATATGTCATTGCCATACTCATACTTATAGTAGTTGCCATTTTCCTGATAATCATAATTATCTGCCGTTCCCTCTACAACTGCATATGCACGGTATGTTAAATTCTGTGTCAACATTCCATACATATAGGATGTAGCATAGAAAGTAAGAGCATAATAATTCCAATGTGTATATGGATGTGGATCATCCTCCCTTGTTGTCCAGTCTCCATAATATCCACCTGTGGTCTCTTCATGATAATATATATTATCCTTTATTTTTCCATCTACACCGTCCTTTTCTGCTCCTGCTGTTCCGTCATTGTTCAGATTTGAAGATGTAGGAATCGTCAGATTCTTAACTGCATCTGCTCCTGTTCCCACTGCGTTGGCTGTTCCAAAAATAACTCCTGCCTTTACAACTTTTCTTCTCTTAATTGTATTTTTACTTACACGGCAAACAACTCTGAATGATGGCGAGAACTCAGCCGGTGCTCCCTTTACATTGCTGACGTTCATCTGATATCCCTGTACTTCTACATCACCTAAGTCTTCACTTGTATTTGTACATAAGATATTTACATCTTTATCAATTGCATTTGTTGTCACTAATGGGTCGAAATTATCTTCAACCTTAGCTTCTTTATTTATTGAAGTATCCACTCCACCCACTGTATAAGTAGTAGAATACCATTCCTCTTTCGTTTCAGTAACTGTTATGGCACATCCGTCATATACAATAAATGAGATTCTTTCTCCATCTTTCAAGCTGAATTCATACTTTCCTTTTTCACTGTTTGTAACAGAAGTACCTGTACACAATACAGCATTTACGCTTTCCATTCCTAATGCAATACCTGCCGTAAAGTTAAAACTCTTTGATAGCTTTTCCTGTTCCCCCATATTTCCTGCAACCTTCTTCTCAATGGTTACTTTGTGGGTTGGCTTATATGTATTTACAAATAACTCGCTGTTATCAGTATTTGGGTTATATACAAAAGCTGTACCACTATATGAAACAGAGGTTTTTGATAATTCAGAAACAGGAACACTATTCACTGTTTTTCCGGCTGTTACCTGTGACAGATAGAATGAAGTTCCAATCATCGTTTTAACCTCTTCCTCTGTTACCGTATATTTCTTTCCTGAATTTAAAACACCTGCTGTCTCAAAAGAAACTGTTGCAAAGAAACTATCTGATGTCTCACCGTCTGCATTATCAATTGCGGTAAAATCACTTTTTGCAAAAGTCTTTGTATACTTTTCATTATTTCCATCTTTTACGGTAAGTTTTACCTTATAATCATCAGGTATTTCCGTCAGTCCCTCCACTCTTTTAGTAAGGGTAACTATTCCACTTTGATAGTAAAGAATTAATGTATCATGGTCATACGCTACAGTAAATCTTCTGTCATTATTATCAATGTAATATCCCTTTTCTTCTGTACGAGGAGTTGTTCCATCATATATAATGTTTCCTTCTGAATCCCTCTTATATTTTAATATGTTGCTTTCTTTTAACGTGTATTCTGAAAGATTAATGTGATTTCCATCACTATCCTTAACATCTTCCGGAAGAGTATCCGGTATGTCCACTCTGTCATAAGGGTTAACAATACCTGTTGTTGTATATACTTCTTTCCCGTTTACAACATACTTAATCTTGTACTGCTTCTTCTGTTCAAAAGTTACATTGTCAAGAAGGTTACCTATTGTTCTGTCTCCATCTGTACCATCAACAGATACAAAGAAAAATCTTGTTAAATAGTTCTTGTCAGCAACAGGTACTGTATATTTACCACTATTATGTTTCCACTCACCTGCTGTAGCGGTGCTGGTAACTTTCCAAACTGTAGCCTGTACTCCATTATCTAAAGTAATTACCTTTCCGTTCTCGTATTCAGTTGATACTGCACCTGTAACTCCCTGATTTGTAGCAGCAGTAACAATTTTTTCAATTTCAGTATCCTTTGTGTAATTTAAGGCATCATTAGTAGACATTGCCACAACAAGCATGGAGTTTGTTGCTCCATTTGATACCCTTCTTGCTGCATGGTCTAAATCCCAGTAACATTCTGAACCCGGTGTTGTAAGTATATCCTGATATAATGCTCCCTGTTCCTCACAGTTTAATTCTGCGAACTGGTCGCCATGGGAATTATCACCATACATATCTTTTTGTGAAACCGAGAATCCTCCCTGCTGATTTGCCTCACGGTCAGTTCTTAAGTTTCTTCCATTTACAATTTCAATGTCATGAGTTGTTTTATGGTTGTTATGAGTGTTGTAATATCCCGGTCCTGTTGTTTTCCAGAATAATCCGTCAAATCCGTTAGGATACTGCTGTTCATCACCATTTGAGTTATATGGGAATCTTGCATCCATTGACTTATCTGTTTCCTCATCATATGAAAACATTGCAGGAAACTCAAAATCACCGTTTTGAACATCGTTATAATACTGAACATGATAAGGCTGTGACCACTTGCCATTTTCGGCTTTAACTCTATAGTAGTATCCTCCACCTAAGTCATCAACAACATTTACCTTTGCTCCATTATTACTTATAACCTGTACATCTTTTCTCTTTTCTGATACTGTCTGCCAGTTTTTACCATCTTTACTTTTTTCCCAAGTATAAGTTGTGTCTGAATCTGCATTCTTTACATTAAGGGTACCATTTTTCATGATTGAATCCTCAATGTAAATTCCATGGGAGTTTAGTATCTTAAGATTAAATTTTATTGAAAATACCGGTTTTGCTCCACTTACAGGATATCCGTCAGTTCCAATATCCGAACGATTATATATTCTGCATCCAATCTGTGTAGTTACATAATCACTGTCACCAAAATCCAAATTTTCCGGTAACTGATATTGTACCGTTGCCTGTTGTTTTGCAATATATTTTGCAATATTTTCATCGTGATTGTCAGCTCCCCACAGAGATGCTCCGCTATTACCATTAGACCAGAATACTTCCTGCTTGTCGTAATCTACATTTATGTCTCTTGGATTAACATAGAAGAACACATTTCTGTTGCCTGAATCATACACAACCTCATATGTGTCACCTGATAACAGGATATCTCCTGTTACAAGGGATGAATCTATAACGCCTAAAGGATATGTATCACTTACTGAATTTTCGTATTTTGTATCCTGTAATTTTGATACAGGGTAAACACCAAGGGATTTGCTGCCTACTTCATTCCAATAATCAGACTTCTGATTATCCTTAGCCCAAACTTCAAATTCATATAATGATATTCCAAGGGAGGTGTCTGCACATTCATCAACGTACAGTTTAACATACCGTGCTTTAACCTCATCAAAATGAAAACTATATCCTAATATCTTGTCTCCACCTAATCCTGATGCACTACCCGGCTCAGTCCACTGAGAAACATTTTTTAAATCCTTCCAATTTGTTCCATCATTAGATGTTGCAATTTTAAATGACTTAGCATAAGCATTAGAATACTTTAAATCTATACTGCGTAATCCATATTCCCTGCCTAAATCAATTGTATATTCAGGGTGTGTGCTGCCTGCTGTCCATTTAGTTGTATCTTTTCCATCTGTAGCATACTTTGCAGGATTTACGGTACTTGCACTATCACATGTTATATCCTTATTTACTGCCACATCTGTCAGATAACCCGGAACTTTTGTACCATATACCTTTAACTCATATATAGACATTTTCTTATGATAAGAATTCATTTCATTAGCTTTAATTCTTACATATCTTGCCTTTCCTAGGCATGTGTCTTTTGATGTGTACAATACTTTTCCATTATAAGTCCCGTCATTTTTAATATTTTTATCCCCTATAAAATCCCCCGATGAAACTGTTTTTGATGTAACCCATGTTTTTCCATCCTTTGAAGTCTGTATTTCAAAACTCTTTGCATATGCTGTTTCAAACAATACCTCTACACGTTCTATTTCATAAAGGCTTTCTAAATCTACATAAATCCATCCGCCGTCGTTAGCATTTGCCCATCTTGTAGAATTGTTTCCATCAACTGCATTATCTGCCGGATAAACTGTTTCGCCCTCTTTTTGTTCACTTTCAGCGTATGCCTTTTTTCCTTTGGCAATGTTGGCATCCTCTATGTCAAAGTAATCAATATTTACCTGCTGCCATGTATTATCTTTGTTGTACCAGATATTTGAAGCACCGGTAATATCAATATAATTAACTCCTGCTTTTAATTCTACAGTTGCTTTTATTTCATCTACACTGTTCCAGCCACCTGTCTTTGGTGCAGAAATACTTTTCCATGCACTATCATCAGAACTGTTTACACGAACATCAATGTTGGTATCGTAGTCTCCGCCATTTGCGTATCCCACAACTATGTTATAACAACCATCTTCTTTTACATTTACATACTGTGTAAGATATGCACGTCCGTCATTTGGCCATGTATTCATGCCACCTATAGCTGTTTTTCCTGAATAATTTGAAAATACTTCAAGGCTATATTCACCTGATGCCGAACCTTTAGTATATGCATGGGCATTTTCTGCTTCATGTCTTATATTCATTTCTTCCGGAGTATATGCAAACTTAAACCATCCCAGGTTTACTGAATAACTGTTGGCAATTCTAGGTATTACCTTAAAGTAAATTTTATGGTTTCCATCAGGTATATTTACATCCACCGTTTTGGTTACATAAGCGCTCCAACCTCCTGTAGTGTCGTTACAGTCAAAGGTTGTAACCGGTGCTCCACTCATGGAATCCACATACATTTCAACAGTTCCACCACAATCCGTTGCAACAGAATATGACAGGGTTACTCCTGATGCCTTTCTGTCAAAATATACATCATATTCTGCATATCCTTCGCCTTTTATACCTGTAAGTTTTCCCCCTTCATCTCCTCCAATGTTACCTGAGGATTTAGGACCTGCATCTAACTGTACTCCGTTTAATTCTACATTTTCCCTTGAACTGAAAGCTTTTTTGCTGTAATTATTTTCAGAAACATATGAAAGTTCAAAGTTATCTAAACGTACCCATTTCCAATCAGTACCGGTATTAACGGCTCCTGTAATATCAATGGCATTTATTCCCTTTTTAAGTGAAACCGTAGTTGTAAATTCCTTTACCTCATCCCATGAAGAACTGTGGTCTTTTAAAGTCCATGATCTCCAATCTCTGTCAGTATCACCATTTATCCTATAATCAATTCTTGTGTCCATTCCACATTCTAATGAATACTTTAATTTTAATGTGTATGTACCTGCATTTTTGGCATTAACATATGTGGTAGTGTAGGCTCTGCCATCTGCCTCCCATGTATTTAAACCTCCAATGGCTGCTCCATTTGAGAAATTACCACTACTACTTACTTCCCTGCCATTAGCCGGACCTAAAATTGTCTCATGAGCATTTTCTATTTCATGAGTTCCTACTGCATCCACATAAGGTGATTCAAAATAAAAACAATCTACATTAGCACACCAGTCCTTAGATGTGGAATATTTAAGGTACACCTGATGAATACCTGACGGTATGTTGGCATCTACTGTTTTATATACAAAATTACTCCATTCTGAGCCTGTCTCTGTTGCTTCAACAGTTGCCACAGGTGTGCTGTCCATACTGTCTAAATATACATTGACAGTTCCCCCTGCAACTGTACTTTTTGCAGAATATCTTATTGTAAACTTTGAAGCTGCACGGTTAAAGTTAACATTATACATAGTCCAGGTTCCGTCATTTACATGGGCTATATTTCCTGTACCACTTTGACCGTAATCTGTGTTTGTTTCATTATTAATATCTGCATGTTTATCGTCATTGTCCTCTGCCTCAATAACATTACCTGCTATTTTTGTTCCTGAAAAAGCATTCTTAACCTTGGAACTTTCTACCTTTCCTAAAGCCACCTCTGCTGCAAGCTTAGAACAATACTTGGCACCATTCATGGAAAAATAAACATACTCTCTGTCATTTACCTTACATAGGCTTCTATGTGTAGCATGATCTCCTTCCGGGTCACCCTTATCAAAGAATATAACATCAATGTAATTTTGAGATACATCTGCATTAATTTCATATTTATACCAGCCTGTATCTCCATCCTTTTCCATAAATGTCGTGTTCCAGTCTCCTGTGTACTGACCGCTTACACTGTCATTGTACCCATGTATTCCTACTCCACTCCAATTTGATGCATTGTAAAAATACACTGTGGTCTTTACATCTTCTGCAAAGACTTTAGTTAAATCTGTTGGTGTTACTGATGTGAATACCATACAGACTGAAAGGAACAACGTTAAAAATGTTTTTACCCTTTTTAATCCTTTCACTTTTTTCCCTCCTTTAATGATCCAAATTTGTTATCTGCCTATGGCAAACATTTATACACATTAATTATAAACTTAATTCTTTATCATTTAGAGTGACATTTTTTTATTTCAGGTGTCCTTTTTTTTATGTGTTTTTATTCGCTTTTTAGGTTTAACGTTCAATTCTATTAAGATAGTTTGTAAACTAAATCAGAAAAAAACTGCCATACCGGCTTTGATGTTATCCCGTATGGCAGCTTCATTAAATTATATTAAATTTTAATTTGTTCCTACTAAATCATTTCCCCAGCTGTAATCAACCTCAGCATAATTTGGATTTACAACTTTCAAAATGCTGTTGTAAAGATACTCATGTGCAGTGATTGTATTCATCTTAACATTCTTATACAAAACATCTGCAATATCATATACTGAATAACTCTTAACAGTGCTGTATCTGTAAGTTCCGTCTGACAATTTTGCATAGGCTCTGATTTTGTATTCTGCCGAATACTCTACCGAAGTAAATGAACCAAATAACGTTGTCCTTACAAAATATGTAGCTGTGTCTGAGCTTCCAAATACAGTATCTGTTGTTCCCTGCGATGTGGAATCTAAAGCTGCAACATACTTACTGTCACTGTTTACACGCATATCATCATCAGAGATATTAAAGGTGTTTCCACCTGCTTTATTTACTCCGTAAATTAATCCCCATCCTACAACATTCTTTCCGTCTATTGTCGGTTCTACTGAACCGACAACCCTGCTGCCTTTGCGGGTAGCACTTATCTGATATCCTTCTATTTTAATGCTTCCACTTTCCATAGTCGGTTCCACATAAGCTTCATCGCTAAATAAGAAATAGTCAATATTTCCTACATATGTCTTTCCACTGTCCGGTGTAAATTTAAGATATACATTATGTACTCCGGCGCTTATTTCAGTTTTCAGCGCAAACTGTTTTTCAACATATGCATCCCAACTGTCCTCAGCTGTTTCTGTAAGATAAAATTCACCGACAGGTGTTCCGTCTAAACTGTCTAAATACAATGAAACCTTTCCGGTAGCAATCTTACCTCTTACTGAATATCTCATTATGATGCTCTTTGCAGTTTTAGTAAATCTTACACTATCGTATCTTGCCCACTCTCCATCATTGGTATTTCCAAGGTATGTATCATAATTAATTGTTCCGTTGAAATCGTCTGTTTTCTCAGCTTCTATTTTTGAGAATGCATTTTTATATGCGCTGTCTACCAAAGTAGTTCCATCCGGTACTATCCATTCACCGTTTACAGTTTCCATATGGAATGTCTCCCATGAACCACCTATACTGTCGGAAGTTGAAAGAATTGCCTTATCTCCACTTGGATCAACTGCCAGATATTTTCCGTTGGCAATGGATTTAATGGCAAACTGTTTACTCTTACTTGTATCTGATGCAAATCTTTCTATAACGAACTTTTCTCCGTTATAAATTGCTGATGTACTTGCAGTAAGATATGAACCTTCACTTACCATGCATATATATTTTCCGGATATTAATGACTTAAAGGAAACTGTTCCGTCACTGTTCTTAATTATCTTAAACTGTTCCCATTCATCTCTGTTGTTGCTGCATGCAATAATTGTTGTATCGCTGCTTCCATTTTTACACACTGCATACTGATTAGATGAATCTGACTTTAAGAAAAAGTATCCCTGGTCATCATTTGTTGCCTTTGTAAATTTAAAATAGTCAAAATTGCAAACATGATCAGTATCCGCCTTAAATACTACATATACATTTTGTACTCCTGTAATACGTGCCGTCTCAATTGTAACTTCTTTCCAATTCTGCCATGTTCCTGTATTTTCAATACTTGCCTTTGCTATAAGAGGACCTGTTGTACTTCCCAGTCTAAATTCAATGGTTCCATTTGCGCCTTCTGTTTCGGTACTTCTTGAATACTTGAAAGTCAGCTTTGACGCTCCTGTCTCTCCAAAATCAATGTTATAGTAAGCAGCATAGTATCCGTTCTTTACGCCTCCTAAACTTCTGCCACCACTACTTCCACTGGAATTTTCTGAAATAAGTCCCTTACAGTAGTCCAAATCTTCTGCTTCAATGTTTGAATATGCATCTCTCTCTAAACTGTCTGCATATGTAGGAATATTTGCCATAAGTGAAATAGCATTATATGCTGCAAAAGAATCCCATGTAGCATCTTCTGCTGCCTTTTTCTGCCATGAACACTGCATAATTCCCTTTGAATCACTATTCATCCATGCTACTTTTGCATTGTCCTTAAAGAATGAAAGATACTCGCCTTTATTAAAATCTACAATGAACTTTCTCATATATCTCATAAGGATACCACGCATACCTGAAAGGTCACCGGAGTTTGTGTTCTCTTCCTTAAGAATATTATTGTAACAAAGGCCTTTTACCGTATTTGCCATTACATTACATGCATCATCATAATACTGCTGTGTTCCATATTTTTCATAAAGCATAATTGCAGCTCCAAGGAAAGTTCCCTGATTATATGTAGAACGCCAGTTGTTTCCTGGACTATCCCATACATGTCCTGCATCATCACCTTCTCTTACATACAATGAACTGTTTCTCCATGCATCAAATACGCTTTTTGCCTTGGTATAGTAACTTTCATCACCTGTTGCAATTGCAAGATAACAAGCTCCTACTGTGGCAGGACCATTAATACATGATGTGGTTCCGTCACCTCTTCCGCTTTCATGAGACCATCTGATAAGTCCGTCTGTTCTTCCTTCTGTTCCTCTTTTATACATAAAGTCCCAGTTTTTCTTTGCAATATCTAAGTAACTCTGGTCTCCAAATAATAAATATGCTCTTACTGAATCAAGTACAGCCCAGGCTATATCATCATTAAAATCATTATTTGACCAGTAATCTCCGTTTCTTGCTATGAAATCTTTATATGTATTTTGAAACATTTCTTTATAAATAGATTTACCTGTAGTTTCATAACCATCAAGCATAGCTTCCATAACTTCGGCAATTCCCCAGAAACCGCCACCTAAACTGTTATATCCTGTGGTTGAATTTTTTACATAATACTTATTTTTAAATGCCTCTAATGCCTTATCAGCCATTGCCTCTGTAAAGGTTGCATCCTCCACGTCACTTTTCTGGATTCTCCATATCTGACGTGGCTCATAATCTACGCTTTTTGCCTTTGTCCATAATCTGACCTGGGCACCGTCGGTATCCTTTTTATCATCGTCACTAATAATTTCAGCATATTCTTCCTCACCGCTATCATTCTTTACCGCTGAAACAATATAATAACATCCTGCATAGGTTCCTGATGTAATAGGCACCAGTTTCCATCTGTAGTTATCAGAATTATCATTACCGTTTAAATCCATATTATCCCCATTATTTTTTCCGGTTATTTTTATGCTCTTACCGGATACTGCATTGGTAATATTGTAATAATCTCCCGTTTCCTTTAATGTCCATCTTGCTAAATTACTCATTGCATCTGTATTCCAAACTACGCAATTTGCATAAAATGTTGAAAGGTCAGTCTGGGTTATTGCCTTTCCATTATATGCAGATACAATTGTGTAAGTTGCACCATTAGTTATTCCTGAAGTTGCGGCTTTTACTTCAACACTTTGTCCTATGCTAACATTAGGGCAAAATGTAACAATCATGGTTGCAACAAGCAATAATGAAATAAATTTCTTAAACTTATTCATTTTGTACCTCCTTTTTTTATTTTAAAAGAGCCAAATACCCTCCTTCGTATTTAGCTCTTTATGTACTATTTGTGTGCCATTTATTTTACCACTATGTTTCCCCAGTCGTAATCTCCCTCTTTATAACTGCTGTTTACATATTTCAATATTTTAGTATATAAATAGTCATATGAAGACTTGTTGCTTACTAACTGATTCTGATAAATATAATCTGCAATATCGTATACAGTATATGAATCCACATTACTGTAAACTATGGAGCCATCTGCTAACTTTGCATATGCTCTTACATAGTATTTAGCAGTAAATGCATTAGCTGTTACATTATCTGTTCCATCTCCTGCATCACAGCTCATTGTCATTACATAGTATGATGCTGTTTCTGAATCTCCTAACTGAACACTTGACTTTCCTGCATCGGTAGCCATATATCTCTTTACGTAATCGCTGGATGAATCATATGTTAAATCTGATTCACTTATTGGATTGTTTCCATAAACCAGTCCGTAAATAAGTCCTTTTTCGGAAACTTCCTTTCCATTAACTGTAGGCTCTACCTCATATACAACACGCATACCCATATTTCCTGCTATGCCGTTTAATGAAGAGGTCATCTGATATCCTGTAATATCAATGTCTGTACTGATTGTTTCACTTCCCGCTGTATTATAATTAATATTCCACTGGCTGCACATCCATTTATTCCTTGTTTCTAACCAGTTAGTGAGATATTCAACATGTTCATCATATGTATAATTAATGTATGGTGACAATGTACTATA
>OCQB01001229.1_pt1 | contig 21477 bp, 20 predicted proteins | sample 1538631 | NCBI WGS metagenome assembly OCQB01 (sample SAMN04571713, study PRJEB22368) | human gut metagenome | biome: human gut; material: stool | host: Homo sapiens | place: Luxembourg | collected 2012-10-19
AAATAAAATACTAATTTAAAATAACATATAAAAAAATTACACATATAATAATAAAGGAAGGAAAGATACAAATGGAAGACAATATAATAATTGAAGAAGTTCAATTTACAGAAGATTTATATAAGAAAAACATGGAAGAAAACGAATTTGCAGAAGATGATGCACATGGAATAGGAGAAGATGCAGATGGAAATAGTTAAAATGTTATTGCCAGAAAGCAAATATGCAATAAAATGTCCATATCAGATGAATCCAGAGTTTATAATAATTCACAATACAGCAAATGATGCATCAGCAATGGCAGAAATATCTTATATGATAGGGAACAATAATAAAGTATCATTTCACTGTGCAATAGATAATTGTAGAATTGTGCAAGGAGTGCCATTTAATAGAAACACTTGGAATGCAACAGATGGAGGGAATGGAAAGGGAAATCGAAAAGGAATAGCACTTGAAATATGTTATTCAAAATCAGGAGGAGAAAGATTTGAAGAAGCTCAAAAGCTTGCGGCAGAATATACAGCGTATTTATTAAAACAAAATAACTGGGGAATTGATAAAGTAAAAAAACATGAAGATTTTTATCCACCAAAAGGATGCCCACATAGAACACTAAGTGAAGGTTGGCAAAATTTCTTGAATTTAGTCCAATCTTATATGGTAGATAGACCAATAGATAATAATATAAAGAGTGGGAGTGATGAGCCAGTGAAAACGTATCAAAATGGAAGTACAAGTGAAAATGTTTATGCAGATACTGATTGCACAAAAAAAATTGGAAGTTTAAATCCACGAGAAAAATGTGACTGCTTTGGAATTTTCAAAGATAGAGCAATGGTAAGATATGCAGTTAATGGAACATCAAATTATAAAATAGGTTTTTGCAAGTGGACTGCAGGGGTAAAATAATTTAAGGGCTAGTGAGAAAATATCACTAGCCTTTAGTATTGAAAAATATATTCTTAAACATCAATTTAGAATAATCAGAAATATCATCTAAAGATAAATCAGTACCATTAAAATATTTTAAAACTTGATAAATAATACCATCAGTAAAAAAAGAAACATTAAATTTTAATTCTTTTTCAGGCAATTTTGTATTAAAAGAAGTTAAACAGGTATATAATTTGTCATATATAAGATTATTTAATTTTACAAGAAAAGTTCGAGGAGCCTCAGAAGATAAAAATAGACGATAAGTTTTTTCGTTTTTCTTTAGGTAAGCAATAATTTTATCAAAATAAGTAAAAATATCATCTAAAGAGTTTAAAGGTTTATTATCTTCAACAAGAGTTTGGATAATCTCAGATTCAAATTCTTCTGCAATATCATATATACTGTCATAGTGGTTATAAAAAGTACCTCTATTAATATCAGCTCTTCGTACAAGTTCGCTAACAGTAATATTATCTAAGCCATCTTTTTCTTTTATTAATTGAGCAAAAGTAGTTCGTATAAGCTTTTTAGTTTTTTCAGAAGAATGATTTAAATTTTTAACTTTCATGTGTAACCTCCAATCAAATATCAACAATTTTTTAAATAGTGTTGATATTTAGATATTTATTCAAAAATTGTTCTTCACAAATTAATTTAAAGTGATTATAATATAAAAGAAAAACAAATGTCAACACTGTATACAAATAAACAATGTGAAAAGGAGTGAGAAAAATGTCATATATTAAATTTGAAAATATAGTTAGAGAATATAAAACAGGAGATGTAACAATAAGAGCACTTGACAACACAAATTTTGAAATAGAAAAAGGTGAACTAGTAATTATAGTAGGACCAAGTGGAGCAGGAAAAACAACAACTTTAAACATTTTAGGTGGGATGGATTCACCAACCAAAGGAAGAGTAATAATTGATGGTAAAGATATAAGTAATTGTAATAGAAAGCAACTAACAGAGTATCGAAGAAATGATATAGGATTTGTATTCCAATTTTATAATTTGGTACAAAACTTAACAGCATTAGAAAATGTAGAACTAGCAACAGAAATTAGCAAAAAGCCATTAGATCCGAGAACTGTATTAAAAGGAGTAGGGTTAGAAAGAAGAATGTTAAACTTCCCTGCACAATTATCAGGTGGAGAGCAACAAAGAGTTGCAATAGCAAGAGCAGTAGCTAAAAATCCTAAAATATTACTTTGTGATGAGCCAACAGGGGCACTAGATTATAAAACAGGAAAGCAAATTTTAAAATTATTGCAAGATACTTGTAGAGAGAATAATATGACAGTAATAATAGTAACACACAATGCTGCATTAGCACCAATGGCAGATAAAGTAATTCACTTTAAAAATGGTACAGCAGAAAGTGTCGAAATAAATGCTAATCCTTTGCCAGTTGAGCAAATTGAATGGTAGGTGATGAAAATGCATAAAAGAAAATTATGGAAAAGTATAAGAAAATCAATTACACATTCAATGGGAAGATTTATATCAATAATGTTGTTGATGGCCTTAGGTTCATTTGCATTAGTTGGTCTAACAGTTACAGGGCCAGACATGAGAGCCACAGGAACAACATATTTTAATGAATTAAATTCAGCAGACTTAACTATTTTAAGTGATTATGGAATTGACGAAAGCGAAAGAAATTCAATAGAAAAGGCCTCTGGAATAAGGCAAGTAGAATATTTATATTTAAAAGATGTTGTAATAAAAGATACAGATACAAGTGTAAGAATATTATCAAAACCATCAGAAATATCTACATATAGATTAGAAGAAGGAAGTTTGCCAGAGCAAGATGACGAAATTGCAATTGATAGAACATATCAAGATAAATATAAAATAGGAGATACAATTTCATTTACAGAAAAGGCTGATACAGAAGGGAATCAAACACTAAAAAGACATGAATATAAAATAACAGGTTTTATATCTTCAAGTGAAATTATATCAGAAATAAATATGGGTCAAACCACAGCAGGAACAGGAGAATTAAAAGGATATGCAGTTGTAAATAGTGAGAACTTTGACTCAAGTGTATATATGATGGTAAAACTAACATTTACTGATACAGAAAATATTGATCCATATTCAGATGAATATAATGACAAAATTCAAGAACACAAAGAAGAATTAACAAAATTATTAGATGAGCAACAAAACAATAGATTTTCTGCTATAAAATCAGAATATCAAGAAAAAATTGATGATGGACAAAAAGAACTTGATGAAGGTAAAAAAGAGCTAGAAGATGCCAGAACAGAATTAAATGATGCGAATACAAAAATAGAAGAAGCAAAACAGGAAATTGCAAATAATGAACAAAAATTACAAGATGCTCAAAAACAAATAAGTGATGCAGAAAAAGAAATTACATCAAATGGGAAATTGTTAAAACAAAAGCAAAGTGAATATAATTCAGCACAAAAACAATATAATAGCAAAAAAGCGGAATATACACAAGGAAACAAAGAACTAGAAAGCAAAAAAACAGAATATAATGCAGGAAATACCAAAATAAATAGTACCCAACAGGATTTGGAAAATAAGAAACAACAGTTAGAATCAGCGAAAGCACAATATGAAGCAGGATTGCCATATACTCAACAAGAATATGAAGTGTTTATGAATACAACATATAATCCAGGAATGGCACAAATAAATTCAGCACAAGCACAACTAGATGCTAAAAAACAAGAATTGCAAACAGTACAAACGCAAATAAGCGAAGCAGAACAACAATTAGCGAATGCTAAAACACAATTAGATTCAGCTCAAGCACAGTTAACAAGTGCAAAGGCACAAATAGACAGTGGAAATAAGCAATTAAAAACAGGAAAAGTAAATTTAGCAAATGCTAAAAAAGAATATAATAGTGGAAAGAATACATTAGCAAATGCAAAAACAGAATTAGCAGAAAAAGAAAATGAATATAATGAAAAATTACAAGAATTTAATGAAAAAGAACCAGATGCACAAAAAGAAATAGATGAAAATGAAGAAAAACTAAATGATGCAAAAGAAAAACTAGAAAAATTAGATGCACCAACATATTCAATAGACAACAGAAGAGAAATACCAGGAGGAGATGGATATTCAGTATATGAAACAGTATCAGAAATAGTAGATTCACTAGCAAAAGTATTTCCAGTATTCTTATATTTTGTAGCAGCATTAGTAACATTTACAACAATGACACGTTTTGTAAGTGAAGAAAGAATAAATAATGGAACATTAAAATCATTAGGATATCAAGATAAAGACGTAATCCAAAAATTTGTTGTGTATGGATTTATTGCAGGAATGACAGGAACAGTATTAGGAATAGTACTTGGTCACACATTGTTGCCACATATAGTTTACAATGCATATAAACATGGATTTATATTACCACCAATAGAATTACATTTCTATATAGGAATAACTATTTTAGCAGTAATATTATCACTTATAAGCAGTGTGCTACCAGCATATGCAGTAGCAAAAGGAGATTTACAAGAAACAACAGCAAGCTTATTACAACCTAAAGCTCCAAAAGCAGGTTCAAAAATACTATTAGAAAGAATTACACCAATCTGGAAGAGAATGAAATTTACACAAAAAGTAACTGTACGAAATATATTTAGATATAAAAACAGAATGTTTATGACAATCTTTGGAGTTGCAGGTGCAGCATCAATATTATTTGCAGGATTTAGTGTAAAAGGTTCAATTTCAAAAATAAATGAAAAACAATTTGAGAACATAATAAAATATGATATGATAGTTGCTCAAAATGATGACCTAGATGAGGAAGCAAAAACAGAATTCAACAATTTACTTAATTCGGAAGAAATAAAAAGTTATTCATCAGTTTATTATGAAGAAGTAACAAAAGTCGCTGGAAAAAATAATGACACACAAAGTATAAAATTAATTATTCCAGAAAATGATGATGATTTTAACCAATATATTTCACTTGCAGATAGAAAATCACAAGAGAAAATAGAGTTACAAGATGATGGAATAGTAATTTCAGAAAGACTTGCAAAACTGCTAAAAGTTTCTAAAGGTGATGAAATTACATTTACAGATAGTAGCAATAAAGAAAGAACAGCAAAAGTATCAGGAATATGTGAAATGTATGCAGGGCATTTTATATTTATGAATACAACGGAATATAAAAAGGTATATCCAAAAGATTGTGAATCAAATGCAAAATTATTATTGCTAAATGATTCAAGCACAGAAAATACTAATAGTCAAGCAGCTAAATTTATGGAATTATCAGCAGTTAAAGGAATTGTGCAAAACACAACATTATATAATCAAATAAACACAATAGTAAATTCACTTAACCAAATAATGATTGTATTAATTATAGTTGCATCAATGCTTGCAGTAGTAATTTTATATAATCTTACAAATATAAATGTAGCAGAAAGAATTAGAGAATTGTGTACAATAAAAGTATTAGGATTTTATGACAATGAAGTTACAATGTACATTTATAAAGAAACAATTTTCTTATCTATAATTGGTGTAATTGTGGGTTGGATAATTGGAATATTGCTTCATACTTATATATTGGTGGCAGTTCCACCAGCAGAAGTTATGTTTGATCCTAAAGTTACTATTAGCTCATATATTGTTCCGGCAGTTGTAATTGCTTTTGTAACTTTGGTTTTAAAATACTATGTAAATAATAGATTGAAAGTGGTGGATATGCTTGAGGCATTGAAGTCAGTGGATTAATTATATTATTATTTTGTGAATTGGAGTTCGTGGCTTGAACTTCAATTTTTTTTAAAATAAAAATATACAAAATCACATGTTTTGACTTAACAAGACTTGAAGTACTATATGTATTAATATATAATAAAATTGGAGGAGAAAATATATGAATGTAGATTTAGAATTATATAGAGTTTTTTGTGAAGTAGTAAAATACAAAAACATATCAAAAGCGGCAGAGAGCATGTACATTTCACAATCAGCAGTAACACAATCAATACAAAAACTTGAAACAATATTAGGAGGAAAAGTTTTTTATAGAAATAAAACAGGAGTAGAACTAACAGAAGAAGGAAAAAATCTTTATGAATATGTGAAAAACAGTATAGAAACAATGAACAATGCTGAAAACATATTTTCAAAATATATAACATTAGAAAAAGGAAAAGTAAGAATTGGCGGAAACAATTCTTTAATTACTTCGTTAATAGTTAGTCCATTATTAGATTTTATAAAAAAATATCCAGACATAGAGATATATGTAACTACTGGTTCAACATCTGAATTGATGCAGAAATTAGTAAATGGGGAGCTAGATTTAGTTGTATTGAGCTTGCCATATTTAGGCAAAAAGTATGCAGATATCGAAGTTATACCATTAAAGAAATCTAACTACAGTTTTTTTGCAAGTAAAAATTATATAAAAAAACATCCTGTAAAAAATATAAAAGAACTTTCAAAACATAATTTGATTTTACCAAAACCAACTTCAGCAAGAAATAAAATATTCATAGAATATTGTAAAGAAAATAATTTGGAATTAATAGCAAAACATGAAATATCTAGTTCTGCTCTTGTAAAAGAAATGGTATTAAATGATATAGGTATAGGATTTGCAGAAACAGATAGCTTATCAGATATTATGAATGATATTGAGATTGTAGAGAAAGTTCAAATTGAGTCAATGCAAGAGGGAATTGCTACATTAAAAAAGAATATGGTTAATAAAGCAACAAGTGAGCTAGTAAAAGAAATTAAAACTTATTATAATATTAGCGCAACTAATAATAAACATAAGTAAAATTAAAACTAACAATACTTGTAAAATTATGTAAAATGTGTTAAAATATATTCAGTAACACGTTGTACATTGAAAAATACAAAGCCAAAAGGCAGGAGGAAAAAAACATGACAAAAATGACAAAAAACATCGAAACAGCAACAGCAATCACACATGGAGGAACATTCCATGCAGATGAAGTTATGGCGACAGTAATTCTGAAGAAAATATTTGGAGACATAAAAGTCTGCCGAACTTTTAGAGTTCCAGAAGACCTGAAAGAAGATGTCATTGTATATGACATTGGATTTGGTGCTTTTGACCATCACCAGAAAGGTGGAAATGGAGTACGTGAAAACGGAGTTCCATACGCTGCATGTGGATTAATCTGGAAACAGTTTGGACCACAAATTGTAGCAGACACCTGCAATCCAGAGCTGGTATGGCATCTGATAGACAGAGGCCTTATTCAGGGGATTGATGCTGGTGATAATGGTACATTGCCAAAAGCTGACTATCCAGCACAGGCAATGAGTTTCTCTGCTGTAATATCAGGATTCAATCCTAATTGGGATAGCAATGAAGATCCTGATGAAGCTTTTGCAAAAGCAGTGGCATTTGCAGAGGTTGTCTTTGACAATACACTGGAATCTGCAACTTCAAAAGCAAAAGCTGAGCAGATTGTTGAAGAGGCAATAGAAAAATCCGAAGAGCATATAATGGTTCTTAACCAGTTTGTTCCTTGGCAGGAGTATATTTTCTCGTCAACGAACTCTAAAGCTGACGAAATCCAGTTTGTAGTATTTCCATCTAACAGAGGTGGCTACAATTGGCAGTGTGTGCCAGACGGATTAGGAAGCTTTGGGCAGAGAAAGCCTGTACCAGAAGAGTGGAAAGGGCTTAACGGTTCTGAACTTCAGCTCGTCACAGGAGTGAGAACTGCAAGTTTTTGTCATCCTGCTGGCTTTATTGGCGGGGCAGAGACATTTACTGATGCATATGCATTAGCGAAAAAAGCAGTCGAAGCTTAGTATCATCAAAAAAGACAGGAAACCTACAACTGTAGGACCTGTCTTTTTTGTTTTTCTTTTTTATTGACAATTAAAAGCAAATATAATAACATAATATAAGAGGGAAAATAAATGTATTACACATATATGGTTAGATGTGCAGACAATTCAATATATACAGGAATGACAAATAACTTAGAAAAAAGAATAAATGAGCACATAAACAAAAGTAAAAATGGAGCAAAATATACAAAGTCGCATAATGCAATAAAACTAGAAACTGCATGGAAAAGCAAAGAAAAATCACTAGCATGTAAATTAGAATATCAAATTAAACAATTATCAAAACAACAAAAAGAGAAATTAATAAATGGTGAAAAACTGAGCAGTTATTTAAAAGGAAAAGTAGATTGCAGAAGATACAGAAGATGCAACTAAATTAAAGAAAGGAACAAAAGATATATGAAAGAAAAAGGAATTTTGTTACCAATATTTTCACTTCCAAGCAAATATGGAATTGGAGACTTTGGATATGAAGCATATCAATTTATAAACATATTAAGCGAAAATAATATAAAATACTGGGAAGTGTTGCCAATAAACGAATGTGACAAACATCCATATTCACCAATAAGCTATTATGCATTAGAAGAGGACTATATCTCATTAGATAAATTGAAAGAACAAGGATTGATACAAAAAGCTGAAACAAGAGAAAACAAAGGCAGAGCAGTATATGACAATTTCAAACAAAAATATTATGAAGAAGCATTTAAAAATTTTAAACCAGATAGTGAGTATGAAGAATTTATAAAACTAAAAGAAATGAATGAATATGCTGAATTTTCAAGTGAAAGAAGTAACTACAACAAAGAATATTATTTATTTCTACAATATATTGCATATAAACAATGGATGGAGTTAAAGCAATATGCAAATTCAAAAGGTATAGAAATAATAGGTGATATGCCAGTATATCCAGTATTTGAATCAGTAGAAACACAATATAATCCAGAATGTTTCGAAATGGAAAATGGAAAATTCACATTTGAATCAGGAACACCTCCAGACTACTTTAACGAGAATGGTCAAAAATGGAATAGCCCAGTGTATAATGTAGAAAACCTAAAAAAAGACAATTATCAATATTTAATAAAAAGATTTAGATATCATCTAAAATTATTCGATAAAGTTAGAATTGATTACTTTAGAGGATATGACTCATTTTTCAGAATTCCAATAGGAAAAACAGGAAAAGAAGGGTCATATACAGACGGAGTTAGTTATGGATTTTTTAATGAGTTATTTAAAGATAAAACTATCATGGTTGAAAATCTAATAATTGAAGACTTAGGAGAAATTAGAGAAGAAACAATAAAATTAAGGCAACATTATGGATTTACAAGACAAAAAATATTACAATTTTCAATAGACTTAGACAATTTTTACGATAGAGACAATGAAGAGGAAAATGTATTAGTTTTTCCAGGAAACCATGATTGTAATACGATTTACGGATGGTATAAAACACTTGATGATGAGCACAAGTGGAAGTTAAAGGAATTTTTAAGAAGAAATGAATGCTATGACATTAATGTGAATATTGGAATTATGCAATATTTATTAAAATGCAAGGCAAAAATGCCAATTATTATGCTTCAAGATATTTTAGGTCTAGATGAAACTGCTAGAATTAATGTTCCAGGAACAGAAAGTGATAATAATTGGTCTTGGAAGTTGATTGATTTTGAAGATTTTAAAGAACGAATTAAAGATTGGAAATAGTTTGTGAAAGAAAAATAAATATTGATAAAGCAAGAAATGCAAGTAAAATTGCAATGGTATTGATATTTTTATAGCTAGTTATGCTTATGGAGGAGGAGAATTCTTAACAATATGAAATTGCTAGTACTTTCAACACCAATAAAAATATGTAAGAATTGTGGCAGATATTTTATACCTGTAAATAGAAATGCAGAAATATATTGTGATTTGTCCACAGCAAAAGGGAATACAAAAAAGTGTAGAGAACTAAGTGCTAGAACTACATATACTAAAAACATTCAAGATATTGAAGGATTATTGTTATATAGAAGAACTTATCAAAAGAGATTGATGGTACTTTCTAGAAACCCTAATGCTACACAAGCAGATAAAGAAAGTTTTGATAACTGGAAAAAATCTGCACAAGCTAAAATAAAGGAATATAAATCAAATATAATTACAGAAGAAGAATTTAATAAATGGATGAAAGAAAATACATAAAAGTAGGTAAAAAGAGAAATTAGATTTGTTTACATTAAGCATGTAAGTACATAGATTTTTATGCCATAGCAGTTTTGCTTATAAAAATTTAAACAACATTACGAAATAAATAGTATAATAAAATAGAGATAGGAGAGAAAACTTTATGAAACAGAATATATATGATATTAAAATTTTTTCAGAAGCATATGACAAAATGAGATATGAAAATAGAGGAAAAAATGCAAATGATTTAGTTGAAATACCTAACTTTAGAAAACTAATCCCGGATTTAAATAATAAGAAGGTTCTTGATTTAGGGTGTGGATATGGAGAAAATGACATATACTGTAGAAAACTAGGAGCAAAAGCAGTATTGGGAATTGATATATCTGAACACATGCTAAAAATAGCAATGAATAACAATAAAGATAAAGGAATAAGTTACAAATTGATGGCTATGGAAGACATAGGGAAGTTGGAAGAAAAATTTGATGTAGTTATTTCTTCTTTAGCTATTCACTATGTTAAAAACTACGATAAATTAATAAAAGATATATACGATTTACTAAATGAAGATGGGATACTAATTTTTTCTATTGATCATCCTTTAAGAATAGCTAATAAATTCGAGCCCTGGATGGAAAAAAATTATACAGAAATTAATGGAAAATGGTTTTTACTTGTATCAGATTATAACAGAGAAGGTATAAGAGAAAAAGAATGGAATGGTGTTATGGTAAAAAAATATCATAGAAATTTTAGTAGCTTAATAAATGGATTGGTTAATTCTGGATTTAAAATTGATGAAATTTTAGAGCCAATACCTGATGAAGAAGCTATAAAAATTATACCCAAATATATTAATCAATATGATAGACCATATTTTTTATTTATTAGAGCAAAAAAATAGCATGGAAAGAATGAAGTTTCCATGCTACTTTAATAGAAAATAGTTGTTTTCTAATTCTCAAATAATATGAAGTGATACGAAGAGTACCTCCATGAGCAACAATTAATATATTTTCATTCTTTGAAAATTGTTCAGCTTTATTTAATGAAAAAGGTAAAATTGCAATACTAAATAAAAAAATAAAAATGAATACAAACTTGTAGGAGGTGGTATTGAAGAAAATGAAAATATGGAAGAGGCTTAAGAAGAGAAGTAAACGAAGAAGCAGGATGTGAAATAAAAATTAAATACCTATTTAAAAGAAGTTAATAGATATATTATACAACATAAAACTGCCACCATTATATTTTGCATATAAAATTATTTTAAATTATTGTTTTTGGAGAATTATAGAGTATAATGCATTTATTCTTTTCAAAGGAAATCTTTGAGAAAGGAGGTGAACACTTTGAGTTCATTTGACTTAATATGGCGTCTTATTGTGTTATTATTACTTAGCTTAAGTGATGACAATAAAGATGACAATTCTCAAAACTAGTGAAAGCTAGGAGGCGGTCTGACCAACTGCCTTTATTTTTTATATAAAAAAGAGATATGTGACCAACATATCTCTGTGAACATTGAGTTCTTTGACTTATTCTCTTGCTTAAGCTAAATATAGTATACTACTTTTTTTAGTATATGTCAAATGAATTTTAAATATTCAAAAAATTATTGACAGGCGTCATAACTGTGTTGAAAATATATTATGAAAATTTTAAATAAAAAATATTTCTGCTACATAATAAGGCAGGATATTAAATCCTGCCTTATGTATTCTATCTTTTCCAAAATAAAATATATAAAACGAACTTAAAATCCTGTCTAATAATAATAGCCAATAATTAATTGTAAATAATTAATCACTAAAAATTAATAATAATTTAACTAATTAAAAACTAAAACTATTTCATTTGGCTTTCAGCTTGTTGTATTAACTTCTTAACCATGTTTCCACCAATTCTACCAGCGTCTCTTGCAGATATATCACCGTTGTATCCATCTTTTAGATTTACTCCAACTTCGCTAGCAACTTCGTATTTGAATTTGTTTAATGCATCAGCAGCTTCTGGAACTACTTTGTAATTGCTATTACTTGATGAATGTGCCATAATTTTCACCTCCTAGTGAGTATTTAAAAAGCGTATGTGCTCTTTACATTATATATAATGCCTTAAATTTTTAAAAATAAACTGGAAATTTTATGAAAGAAAAATAAAAAAATGTTTAAAAAGATAAAAACTATGTTATAATATTGCTGTTAAACTGTAGAAAAATTTAAAAAACTTAATTTAAAGTATTATAAATATGTCTTAAATTATATATTTTTGAAAGAATAGAAAGGAAATTAATATGTATAAATTAGTAGCAATAGATTTAGATGGAACTTTATTAAATTCATATGGAGAAGTATCAGAGAAAAATAAAGAAGCAATACAAAAAGCAAAAAATAAAGGTGCAGAAATAGTAATTGCATCTGGACGACCAATTTCATCTGCAAGAAGTTATGCATATGAAGTTGGAGCAGATAATTATATAATTTGTGGAAATGGTTCTGTATTATATGATATGAAAAATGAACAAATAATATACGATAAATTTATAGAAAGACAAAAAGCTTTACAGATTATTAAAATTTGTGAAGAAAATAGTATATTTTTTAATATATATACAGAAAAATTAACAATTTCAAAATCACTAAATTATAACATTTTATTTTACAATAATGAAAATAAAAATGTTCCAGAGGATAAGAAAACCAACATAAAAATAATAGATAATATATATAAATATGTTGAAGAAAATCCAGATTTACAAGTTCTAAAAATTACTGTTTGCGATGAAAGTAAAATAATTTTTGATAGTATAATTAGAAAACTAAGAGAAGTAAAGAATGTAGATGTACTTGATTTACAACATATGGCTAGAAAGTATATTAAGCTTGGCACAGAAGAAAAGAAAGTTGAATATTATTATACAGAAATAACTAGCAAGGATGTTGATAAATGGGGAGCTATTGAAAAATTAGCTGATAGATTGCAAATAAATAAAGAAGAAATAATGGCAATTGGCGATAATATGAATGATAAAAGAATGGTTGAAAATGCTGGGCTTGGAGTTATGATGGAGAATTGTGCTCCATACATGAAAGAGTTTGCAGATGTGATTGTTAAAGATAATAATAATGATGGTGTTGCTGAAGCAATAGAAGAATATGTGTTAGGTGAAGAATAATACTAAAAATGAATTCATAATGTAATGGAAAAATGTATTCTTAAAAGAAATATCTATTGGAATGATAATATAGAATAAAAGCAAATAAAATGCACAAAATAACTAAAAGAGGTGCATTTTATGTTTAAAGAGAAAAATATTGAAAATAGAAAATTAAGAAATTTACAAAAACAAAATTCTGATATTGTAAAAATAGAAGGCTTATATCAAAATGATAGTAGTACAGATGAATCTAATAATTTTCATTTAGAAGAATTACTAGGAGGAGAGGGAACAACAAAATATGGAGAATTTGTTTCTTCATATTTTGCATGGATTGGACTTAATAGGCAAAAAAATAGGGCAGATGAGTTAAATGAGATGACCAGAAAAAATAAATATACATCTAAAAATTATTAAAAGCTATTGACATAAAAAATAATGGTGCTATAATAAGAATGTAGGTCAAAGAAAGTCAAAGTCAAAAAACAAAATAACAATTGAAAGCAAAGTCAAAATCTGAATGACGATTGAGAGCAAAATTTAATATGACATGAAAATAGTAATATAAATAGAAAAGAGGCGGTAAAAGGTGAGAATATCAGATATGATAGAAGATTTTATAAAGGATTTATTTGATGATGAAGATAGTATTGAAATACAAAGAAACGATTTAGCAGAAAAGTTCAACTGTGTGCCATCTCAAATAAATTATGTAATATCTACAAGGTTTAAACCTACACAAGGTTATTATGTTGAAAGCAGACGTGGTGGAGGAGGACATATTACAATTACTAAAGTAAACATTACAAAAAGCAATTATTTAATGCATATAATATCAAGTATGGGAGATGCTGTAACGGCTCAAGAAGTTAGCATATTTATTAGTAATTTTTTATCATATGATATGGTTACTAAAAATGAGGCAAAACTTTTAAAGGTTGCAACTAGTGACAATGTTCTCACTGTAGATCCAAAAGAAAAAGATAAATTAAGAGCTAACATATTTAAAAATATGTTATTAAATCTTGTTGAAGATTAACTAAAAGATTACAGAAGAAAAGTGTATTTTAGCAAAAGCATTAAATTATGTTTATGATAAAAAGCTAAAATATTAAAAGAAAAAAATTAAATTATAACAGTAAAAATGTAATGAAAAACTGTTAAAAAGACGACTAAAAATAAAATCTATTATAGGAGGATGATTATTATGGTATGTCAAAATTGTGGAAAAAATGAAGCTAATGTTAAATATACTCAAATTGTTAATGGAGTAAAGAAAGAGATGGTATTATGCGAAGAATGTGCTGAAAAGATGGGAATATCAAATTTTAAGGTTAATATGCCAATCCATTTTTCAAATTTCTTTGATGATTTGTTTGATGATGAACAATTATTACCAAGTTTTATGAAGGAGAATAGCAATACGTGTACAAAATGTGGAGAAGAGTATGATAATTTTATAAAAACAGGACTATTAGGTTGTGCAGATTGCTATGATATGTTTGAAGATAAAATTGACCAGGTTTTAAAAAATATGCAGGGAAGTATAGAACATGTTGGAAGAAAACCTTTAAACATTGAAGAGAAAATGAAAAATACTGGTGAAAATAAGGCTAATGTAAATTCTCCAAATTCTAAAGCTGAAAAAGATAAAAAAATAAGTCAAGTTGATGAGTTGGAGTCTTTGAAAAGAGAATTAAATGTTGCAATACAAGAAGAAAGATACGAAGACGCAGCAAAAATAAGAGATAAAATTAAAGACATTGAAAAGAAAAATGCAAAATAATAGAAAAAAATTAGTCAATTTGAAATTATTAATGGAGAAGGGAAGTAGTAAAATGTCTAATTGGTATTTACAAAATGGAAAAGATTCTGATGTAGTAATTAGTACAAGAGTAAGGCTTGCACGTAATATTAAGAATTTTAATTTTGAGAATAAATGCTCAAAAGATGATAAAAAGCACATATTAGAAAAAATAGAAGGCGTTCTTCCAAGTATTGGATATGATTTAAAATTATTAAGATTAAAAGACATGGATAATCTAACAAAACAATCTTTAGTTGAAAAACATATTATCAGTCCAGAGTTTGCAAGTAGCAAAGATGAGAATTGTGCAATTCTTATAAATGATGAAGAAAATATTTGCATAATGATAAATGAAGAAGACCATTTAAGAATGCAACTTTTCGGAGAAGGAATTGCAATAGAAGAGTTAATGAATCTTGCAATTGAAATTGACCAAAAACTAGAAAGATTAGTGGATTATGCGTTTAGTGAAAAATATGGATATTTAACAGCATGCCCTACTAATGTTGGTACAGGTCTTAGAGTTTCTGTAATGGTTCATTTACCTGGGCTTGCGGAGACTGGCAACTTAAATAAAATACTTCATATTGTAAATAATTTTGGAATGAGCGTAAGGGGAGTCTATGGAGAAGGAAGCCAAAGCATGGGAAACATGTACCAAATTTCTAACAATCAGACTTTAGGACTTACAGAACAAGAAATTGTAAGAAATATGAAGCTTATAACAGATAAGATTATAGAACAAGAAAGAGTAGCAAGAAAATATTTGGGAAAGAATCAAATTGGACTTGCTGATAAAGTGTACAGGGCTTTCGGTATATTAGAAAATGCCAGAATTTTATCGAGTAATGAGTGTATAGATTTGTTATCTGATGTAAAATTGGGTACAGATATGGGGATAATAAGTGAATTAGATGATACAAAAATAAAAAAATTATTTCTATATACGAAACCAGCAAATTTACAGAAGTACTATGGAAAAGTAATGGATTCTAATGAAAGAGACTTAAAGAGGACAGATGTTATTAGAAAAATTGTAACAGAATAAATATAAAAAGCTAGGTTGAAAAGTAATTATAATTTTGGCTACGTCAAATACTATTTCAAACGTAATTACATGCAAAAAGTATGTGCTTATTACATTTGAAACTCATTTTAATTGCCAAAATCCAATTCTTTTTCAACCTAATGAATGAAAGGAAAGTGGTGAATTATGGAATATAAATTTACAAATAGTGCAGAAAATGCTCTAGAAATTGCGAACGATTTAGCTGCAAAGCTAGGGCATAATTATATAGGGTCAGAACACATTTTATATGGTTTAGTAGAAGAAGGAACAGGTGTTGCAAGTACAGTTCTTGCAAACCAAGGTGTTACTGCAGAAGCTGTTTTAAAGGAAATTGAAGAACTTATAGGTGTAAGTGAAAATGCTCCGATTGTAAATGCAGATAGTATTGGGCTTACGCCAAGAAGCAAAAGAATAATTGAAAATTCTTTTATAGAAGCACGTAGATTTAACAGTGAATATATTGGAACTGAGCATATTCTTTGTGGAATTATGCGCGAGGGCGATAGTGTAGCTGTTAGAATTATGATGGATTTGAATGTAAATCCAAAAAAGTTGTACAATGAACTTGTGAAAATGATTAATGAAACAAAAGGGCAGGAATCTGAGAGTAAGAGGACAAGCAATGGTGGAAGTTATAATTCTACTCCAACTTTGAACCAATATGGTAGTGATTTAACTAAAAAGGCAAGAGAAGGAAAGCTTGACCCAGTTATAGGAAGAAGAACTGAAATTGATAGAGTTATTCAAATTTTATCAAGAAGAAGCAAGAATAACCCTTGTTTGATAGGCGAACCAGGTGTTGGTAAAACTGCAATAGCTGAAGGGTTAGCAGAAAAAATAGTTGAAGGTGATGTGCCAGAGACTTTAAAAAATAAGAGAGTTGTAAGCATAGATATATCTGGAATGATAGCTGGTGCAAAATATAGAGGAGATTTTGAGGAAAGAATAAAAAAATCTCTTGATGAAGTAAAAAAAGCTGGAGATGTAATTCTATTTATAGATGAAATTCATACGATTGTTGGCGCTGGCTCTGCAGAAGGTGCTGTTGCAGCCAATATTTTAAAACCACTTCTTGCAAGAGGAGAAATTCAAGTTGTTGGAGCAACTACAACAAACGAATACAGAAAATACATTGAGAAAGATGCAGCTCTTGAAAGAAGGTTTAGCCCAGTAATGGTAAACGAGCCATCTGAAGAAGATGCAATCAAAATATTGGAAGGGTTAAGAGATAAATATGAGGCTCATCATAATGTAAAAATTACTGATGAAGCAATAAAATCAGCTGTTGAACTTTCTACAAGATATGTTAATGATAGATATTTACCAGATAAGGCGATAGATTTAATTGATGAGGCTGCATCAAAAGTTAAGATGCAGACATATACGAAACCTGAATCGATAAGAAACTTAGAAGATGAAATCGAGAAGGTTCGTAAAGAGAAAGAAGAAGCTATTGCAACTCAGAATTTCGAGAAAGCAGCAAAGCTAAGAGATGAAGAAAAAAATAAGAGACAGGAACTAGAAGATGCTCAAAATAAATGGAAAGAGGGCAATACTAAAAAAGTAATGACTCTAAAACAAGAAGATATTGCAGGGGTAATATCAACTTGGACAGGAATTCCAGTAAGCAAAATATCTGAAACTGAAAATGAAAAATTAAGACACCTAGAAGACAATTTGCATAAAAGAGTTGTCGGACAAGATGAGGCTGTTTCAGCAGTTGCAAAGGCTATAAGAAGAGGAAGAGTTGGATTAAAAGATCCAAACAGACCAATAGGTTCATTCTTATTCTTAGGACCAACTGGTGTTGGTAAAACAGAGCTTGCAAAAGCCTTGGCAGAAGCATTGTTTGGCAACGAAAATAGCATGATAAGAGTTGATATGTCTGAGTTTATGGAGCCACACTCTGTTGCTAAATTAATAGGTGCTCCTCCAGGATATGTTGGATATGACGAAGGTGGACAATTAACAGAAAAAATAAGAAGAAGACCATATTCTGTAATCCTATTTGATGAGGTTGAAAAGGCTCACCCAGATGTAATGAATATGTTATTACAAATTCTTGAAGATGGAAGATTAACAGATGCTCAAGGCAGAACCGTAAACTTTAAAAATACCGTAATAATAATGACATCAAATGTTGGAGCTAAATTAATAACAGACAAAAATAAACTAGGATTTGCTGGTGGAAATGCCGAAGAAAATAAGAATCAAGAATATGAGACGATAAAGAAAGAAGTAATGGGAGAATTGAAAAAACAATTTAGACCAGAACTTATAAACCGTATTGATGACATAATAGTATTCCACAAGCTAGAAGACGAAGACATAAAGAAAATAATTGATATAATGTTAGTACAAGTTCAAAACAGATTAAGCGCACAAAATATAAAAATAGACATAGACCAATCTGTAAAAGACTTAATTGCTAAGAAAGTCGTGGACTCAAATTATGGTGCAAGACCACTAAGACGTGCTATACAAAATATGCTAGAAGATAAAATTGCAGAAGCAATACTAGATGGCGTGATAAAACCAAAGAAAAAAGCAAAAGCAGTTGTAAAAGACGACAAAATTGTAATTGAATAAAAACAAATAAGGGAAACAGAACATAATCTGCTTCCCTTATTATTTGTAAGATGATTTAGGCTACAATTTTCATATAAGTATATGAATAAGAATTCTGTGAAAATTAGCGTTGAAACGTTTGTGATTTTGTGATAGGATATTTTTAATAAAAGCTCGCCTTAAAAGGGGCGTCCCTAATGGGCGAAGGATAAGGTGATAATGATGAATGAAAATATTAATTTAAATGCTTTAAAGCAAGGGTCTGCTACTCCAGAAAATTCTAAATGGAAGCAAATGATTGCAAGAAAAAAGCCGTTGTATACGGCTAATACAGAGATAAGGTCTGAGTTTGAAAGAGATTATACTAGAATAATTTATTCTAATGCGTTTAAAAGAATGAAACATAAAACGCAAGTGTTTTTTTCACCAACAAATGACCATATTTGTACTAGAATAGAGCATGTAAACTATGTTGAATCTATTAGTTATGGTTTAGCAAAAGCGCTTGGGTTAAATATAGAGCTTACTAAAACCATTGCTATTGCTCACGACTTGGGGCATAGCCCGTTCGGACATGCTGGAGAGAGGGTACTAAATAAAATTTTACTAAATGAAACTGGGAAAACCTTTTGGCATGAAAGGAATGGTTTACTTTATGTTGATAATATAGAGCTTTTGGATAATAGAGAAGGATATAAAGAAAATTTGAATTTAACATATGCAGTAAGAGATGGCATAATTTCGCATTGTGGCGAAATTGATGAAAATAGCATAAAGCCTAGAGAAGAAGCAATTAATCTAGAGAATTATACAAAGCCTAACGAATATGCTCCATTTACTTGGGAAGGATGTGTTGTAAAAATTTCTGATAAAATTTCATATCTTGGCAGAGATATAGAAGATGCACTTAGATTTAAAATACTTACAGAAGCAGATATTAAAGAGTTACAACATAGATTAGATGTTGCAAATACTGGGTATGATATATTAAATACAACAAATATAGTAAATTATCTAATGTCAGATTTATTGAAAAACACAACATTAGAAAAAGGCTTAACTTTTTCTCAGGAAGGCTTAAATTTTATAAATGAATTAAAAGCATTTAATTATGAAAAAATATATTCAAATGATAAAAATAGATTGGCAGACCAATATTTTAATTTAGTGTTAAATACAATTTACGAAGTGTTAAAATCTGCTAAAAATCAGATTTTACAAGAAAACATAAATAGTCTATATGCAGAAGTAATAAAAGAATTTGCTTGTTGGCTTAAAAATTATTGCATAAATGAAGAAATTGCAGAAAATCAAAAGCTAAAAAACAACAAAATATATAATATAAATAAGCCAGAAGATTATGCTACTGCTGTGGTGGAGTACATAGCCGGAATGACAGATAATAAAGCAATAGATACATACAACAAAATTATAAGCTTTTAGCAAAAATTTATTAAAATTCTAATAAATTATTATTAAAAGAAATAAATACTAATGACAGTTTTAAAAACTTTATAATTGCAAAAAAATAAAATTATAATACTGAGATTGGAGAAAAAATATGGTTGCATTAGTTACAGGAGCATCTTCAGGAATAGGAAGAGATATTGCAATAGAACTTGCAAAAAGAAAATATGATATTATTGCAGTTGCAAGAAATGAGGAAGCATTAATAAAATTAAAAGAAGAAGTAGAAAAAACTTATAATGTAAAGGTTGAGGTAAAAGCCATGGACCTAACCGATAGAAACGGTTGCATTAAATTACACGAAGATGTAAAAGCAAAATATGGAGCAATAGATGTATTGATAAATGATGCAGGTTTTGGAACATGTGGAGAGTTTACTAAAACAGATTTAAATAAAGAAATTGGAATGATAGACACAAACATAGTTGCACTTCATATTTTAACAAAATTATTTTTACAAGACATGGTAGAAGTAAACAGAGGGCATATAATGAATGTTGCATCAATAGCAGGTTTTATGCCGGGACCATTAATGGCAACTTATTATTCTACGAAAGCATATGTAGTAAGGCTAACACAAAGCATTAGGCAAGAGCTATTTATGAAACATTCAAAAGTTAAAATAAGTGCTCTATGCCCAGGGCCAGTAAATACAAATTTTAATAAGGTGGCAGATGTAAAATTCAATTTAGCGGAAGCTAACAGCAAACAGGTGGCAAGATATGCAGTAAGAAAAATGTTTGCAAATAAAATACTTATATTTCCAAGTTTTACAATGTGGTTAGGTAGGTTGTTATTTAAAATAATACCAGACCAGCTATCAGCATTTTTCTGTTACTTTGCACAGAAAAGAAAAATAAGCTAAAGAAAAAATAAAGAAAAGAAGATTAGAAAATAGGTAACAGATAGATAAAGAAAATAAAATGTACCAAAGTTATAAAAAATAATAACTTTGGTATATTATTTTTGTTAAAACTGAATAAAAAAAGAGAAAAGGGAAGAATAATTACAAATATGTTACAAATGAAAGAAATAGTTGAAATGTACACAAAAAATCATGTATAATAAAAGTACATAATTTATTATGTATGAAAACAAAACTAAAAAAATTTAATAATAACTATCAAAAAAATAGCACAAAAATTAAGAAAACAAAACTGAATTTTAAGGTAGTAGAGTTAAATTAAAAAAGAAAAGCCCAAAAACAAGAAAGGGCAAATCAAATGAAAGAAAGAGAGGAAAGAGAATGAAAAGCACACTGAAGAAAACAGAAAAACGGAATTACATTAATTACGTTAGTAGTAACAATAGTAGTACTGTCAATACTTGCAGGTGTTAGCATTAATACAGTTGTGGGAGATGATGGAATAATAAAAAAGGCAAAAGAGGCGGCAGCAGCAACAAAACAGG
>OCQB01001232.1_pt1 | contig 21440 bp, 20 predicted proteins | sample 1538631 | NCBI WGS metagenome assembly OCQB01 (sample SAMN04571713, study PRJEB22368) | human gut metagenome | biome: human gut; material: stool | host: Homo sapiens | place: Luxembourg | collected 2012-10-19
GTCCGCCCAGTTATCAACCTAAAAGCTGATACACTGATAACTAAGGGAGATGGATCTTCACTAAATCCATTTGTCATATCCTAGAAAAAGCGTTAGGCAAAATGACTCATCATTTTGCCTAGCAAAAATATATAAAATAAAAAATAAAGAAAATAATTATGCCAGAAGATATAATGTATACTTCAATTAGCTAGAAAGAATATTTTCTATTTAGTTGAAAAATATGGTGCATTGAAAAAAAGTTAAAAGGGCAGTCTATTAACGGACTCTCTCCTTTCCCAACTTGTATTCAAGTTTTTCGCTCTCTCCGTCTAACTTCAATTCTAACAACTCGAATGCTAACGTTTGGAATGTGATGCCATCAGGCAGTTTGAATCCGTGGAATAACGTGACGAATTCCATCGGTGTCCGCCCAGATTCCTACTATAAATTAGGTTTGTCTATCCTATATTTGACCGTGAATTATCGATTAAGGTTGATAATCTGAGGAAGTAATGGTAATAACCATAATCATTAGATTGGAAACAAGGCTGGTCTTTGGCATAACTAGTATGGGTGAAAAATGAAAGTAAAAGATAAATATGAAGAAATCAAATGCCTACATCAAGGTGAAGTAGTATTATTTAAAGTAGGTAGTTTCTATGTTACTTTTTCTAAAGATGCAATAGTTTTAAATTATTTGTTTTCCTATCAGATAAATAATGGTAAACTAGGCTTTCCTATTTCAGCTTTTGAAAAAGTATGTACTAATTTGAAAGAGAAAAACCTCTCTTTCTATATTTTTGAAGAAGAAGATAAAAACTATAGAAGTGATGATAACTTGTATAGTGATATAGCAAGAATTGCAGAAAGAAGTTACTACAGTAAGTGTTCTAATGAATTATTACTGGAAAGAATTAAAAATTTAATAACAACAAATAAAGATAACTATAATAAAATCAAGGAGTTTGTTGATGAACTCTAATGATGGATTTAAGCTTTTATCTAGTAGTGAAAAGACTATTGATTATATAAATAAACAACTGATTAATTTTCCTAAAAAGGAAGTAGTATTAAAACAAAATATTGAAAAAACTATGTATTCAATAATTGAGGATATATTCTCTTATCGAATAGAGGATACAAATAGAATAAAACTTAAGTATTTAAAATCATTATTGATACAGATTTCAATGTTAGATTATTATATGCAAGTTAGCTATAAGAAAAAAATTATTAGTCCTAAGAAGTACATATCCGTTAGTAATTTTTTAATCGAGATGAAAAAGATTTCTTATGGGGTGATTAAAAGTGAAAAGAAAGACACTTAGTTATGATAAAGTAGTTACAATCGAAAATCTTATGGATGTATATAAAACTGTTAGAAATAATACAAGGCATAAAGAAAAAATTTTCGTATTTGAACTATTTTTTTCTTGCAATATTATTTCTATTTACAATGTATTGAAAAGTGAAGAGTATAAACATGGAAAATATAATATCTTTATTATTAAAGAACCTAAGTATAGACTTATCATGAGTGAGTGTATGCCTGATAAAATAATTAATCACTTGATTAGTACTTACTTCCTATTTCCGTTAATTGATTCCTTACTATTACCAATGAACGTTGCTACAAGACCTTTAATGGGTTCTGATAAGGGAATATACTATATAAAGAAATATATTAACAAACTAAAGTATAAGCATGATAAAATATATGTTTTAAAGTGTGATATAGCTAAATATTTTTATTCGATTGATCAAGAAATATTACTTGAAAAATTAAGTGGTTTAATTTATGATGAAAAAGTTTTCAATTTAGTAAAAGAAGTGATTATAAGTACTAATTATGATTATGTTAATGAGTGTATTAATAAGTCTATTGATAAAGAAATAAAAAGATTAAAAACTTTTCCTATTAACGATTATCAAGAACATGTTAATAGTCTTAAGAGTATTCCCCTTTATAAAAAAGGTAAGGGGTTACCTATTGGTAATATGACTAGCCAGATATTAGCGGTTTATTATCTTAATGATTTGGATCACTATATTAAAGAGAAACTAGGAATAAAATGTTATGTAAGATATATGGATGATTTTATTCTTTTTCATGAGGATAGAGAGTATCTTAAATATTGTTTAGGTGAGATTGAAAAAAAATTAGCTGAGGTTAAATTAAAACTTAATAAGAAAACACAAATACTAGAAATTCATCATGGATTTTGTTTCCTTGGATATAGGTTTATATTAAAAGATAAGAAATTATTAATGCTATTAAGTAGTAGTACAAAGAAAAGGCTGAGGAAAAGAGTAAAATATGTTAGAGAAAATAAACCAGAAATGCTTGCTAAAACTTTGGCAAGTTATAATGGTTATTTAAATAGAGCTGCAAGTGGAAGTTTTCGTTTTAAACATGATTTGAAAATAAAAAAATAGTAGCATTTTTTTTAGTTTTGCATAAATTACTTTAGAGGGAGGAATGTGTATGTTAAAACTAACTATTTTACAACAGATGTTAGTAGTTTCCATCGCCTTAAGTACTATTACTTGTGCTCTAGTTCAAAAAACAAAAAGATGTTTAAAGTGTTCTTCATGTTTATGTCTTTATAGCTTTGCTGTCAATTTGGTATTAGGTGTTCTTTTCTGCATTACTTTTACCTCTATTACCTTTCCTGAAAGTTTATGGGTAGGCTTTTTTAGTTTTATTGGAGCTGATACAATCTATAAATCTTTAGAAGGTAAGCTTAAATCATATAGAGATTTAACTAATAGTGAAAGTATTGTGATTAATAAGAAAAATGTTATAGAGAGGAGTAAAAAATAATGGAGAAGCCTCTTTATCCTAGTCCTTATATGCGAATAACCCAAGGTTATGGAGTAGGAACTCATAAGAATAGTTTTGCTATAGATGATGGGGGAAGTGATTCGGGAATAGATTTTATCCTAGCCCCATTTACCGGAGTTATTAAAAAGATTTATCCCAATGATGCTAACGAAGTATGGTTAGAGAGTGTTGATAAAGTAGAGTATCCTGATGGCACAATTGATTATATGACTATGTTATTTGCTCATGATAATGATGTTTCTAATTTGAAAGTTGGTCAAGTAATTCCTAGAGGAACAAGGTTTTATGAAGAAGGAACTAAGGGAAATGTAACTGGTAACCATGTGCATATGGAGTGTGGAAAAGGAAAGTTTACTGGTAGTGGTTGGCATAAGAATGAAAGTGGTTATTGGTCTATTAATAATCCTAAAAATCCAGTTGATTGTCTTTGGATAGACGATAGTATAAAAGTATTAAATAGTAATGGTTATACATTTAAGAAAATAGAATCTATAAAAGAAGAAACAAAAAAAGAAGAAGTAGCTGATAATCAGAATAATACTTCAACTAGAAAAATAGAATTAGTGTTTACTTGTAAGGAAAATGGTTTATATGCGATAGAATTAAAAGAAAATGAAAAATTATATATTGAATAATCTTTCATCCTAGAGTTATATCTAATATCATCATAAGGACAAAACCAAATAATGTAAAGAAGGCCATCAGGTCTTTTTTGGGGTTAGTCTGACTTTCTGGTATCAATTCTTCTACTACAACATAAATCATAGATCCAGCTGCAAAAGCTAATAAGAATGGTAGAATAGTTTTTATCTTTAAAACAAGTATAGTACCAATAACTGCTGATATTGGTTCTACTATTCCAGATAGTTGTCCATAAAAGAAGGCTTTTTTTCTACTGTATCCTTCTCTTCTTAATGGAAGACTAACAGCACTACCTTCCGGAAAGTTTTGTAATCCTATACCAAGAGCGATAGTAAGAGCAGATAATAGAGTAGTACCTGTTATGTTATAAGCTAGACTACCAAAAGCTACTCCGACAGCAAGTCCTTCAGGAATATTATGGATAGTTATAGATGATATTAACATAAAGCATCTTTTTCTACTGTCTTTTTTACCGTCTTTCTTTTTATCAACTAGGTTATATATCTTATCACCAATAAATAGTAAAGTACCACCTAATAGAAAACCTATTGATATTATTACTGGTCCGTTCATTTTTAAACTTTTTGTCATTTCTAAGGCAGGCTCAATTAGACTAAAGAAACTGGCTGCTATCATTACTCCAGCAGAGAAACCAAGCATCGCATCCATTACTGTTTTATTGACTTTTTTAAAGAAAAAGACAATACTAGCTCCTAATGCAGTTACACCCCAAGTGAATAAAGTAGCAATTAATGTTTGCCAAACAGGAGATAAGTTTTTAAATGCTTCAAACAATTTTTTCACCTCTATTAGTATGTTATGTAATAAATGGTATTTGGAATGGGCATATATATGATGCAAATGTTAGAAGAGATTATGTAAGGTTTGCTTTTTGTCTAAATAGAAAAATAAAATAAAAAAGTATTGACGAACATATGTTTATGAGATATTATATATACAACTTTGGAGGTGATGAATCTGGACTTTACAGTAATGAATTATAAACTTGATAATGACCAACTAGAAATTGTTAAAGATGATAATAAATACCTCTTTGTTTTAGCAGGAGCAGGTAGTGGAAAAACTTTGACTATACTTGGTAAGATAAAATACTTAATAGAAGAAAAACATATTCCAAAAGAAGAGATAGTTTGTATTACCTTTACAAATATGGCAGTAGAAAACTTAAAGAAGAAGATAAAAAGAGAAATTAATGACGATATAGAATGCTATACCTTTCATAAGTTGGCTATGAAAATACTAGATGAGACTAACTATACTTATGAAATAGCTAGTGACGAATTATTAACAATGGTTGTGGAAAACTTTTTTAATATAGATATTTTATCTTCACCAAATCTTTTAAAAGTAGTATTAAGATATTTTAATATATATTTTAGTAAAGATTGTTATAAGAGCTATCAAAAAATATTGGTAACTAAAAGTAAGGAAATACTATTACTGAAAAGACAAATAATGACTTTTATTCGCTTGTTTAAATGTGGTAACTACAAAATGGAAGATTATCAGAAATTCTTTAAAAAGATAAAAAGCTATCTTTTACCAATTACTTATTTAAAAGAAAAGTACTTTCTTTTACTGACTTTAAATACATATCTACTATATGAAAAAGAAAAGAAGGAAAATAAAGAACTTGATTTTGATGATTTACTGTTTATTGCTAAAGATAGAGTTAAATACTATAAAAGAAAAATATCTTATATTATTATTGATGAGTACCAAGATACATCTTATGTTAGATTCTTATTTATTAAAGAATTAGTAGATAATATGAATAGTTCTTTAATGGTAGTAGGAGATGATTTTCAATCTATTTATAGATTTAGTGGTTGTGATATAAGTCTTTTTTATAATTTTAAAGATTATTATAAAGAGGCAGTTACTCATAAAATAAGAAATACCTATAGAAATAGTGAAGAACTTATAAAAATAGCTAGTGAATTTATATTGAAAAATAAATATCAGTTAAGAAAAGAATTAACATCATTTAAGCATATTGATTATCCACTACAAGTTATTTATTCTAATGATTTAAAAAGTACTATTTTAAAGGTACTTGATAAGTTAGATAAAGGTAGTATCTTCATTTTAGGTAGAAATAACAATGATATAAATCTTATCTTAAGTGATTTGTTAGTAGTTGATAATGATAAGATAGTATATAAAAAGAGAAAAGATTTAGTTATTAATTATTTAACCATACATAAGTCTAAAGGATTAGAAGCTGATAATGTTATAGTGATTAACTTTTTTAATAGTGTGCTAGGCTTTCCTAATCAAATAAAAGAAGAAAGGATAATGAGATTAGTAACTAAAAAAGCAGAAGATTATCCTTATAGTGAAGAAAGAAGGCTATTTTATGTGGCAATAACTAGAACTAGAAATAGATGTTATTTGTTAGTACCTAGTAATAATTATTCGATTTTTATTAAGGAATTAGAAAGAGAAAAGTCACTTGTTAAATTTGTAAGAATGAGATAGAATTTATGTGGTGAATCAAGATGAAGATGAGTGAAAAATATATAATAGATAAAAAATTAGAAAGGTTTAAAACCTCTAAGTTTCGTAGTGGGTTTCATCTTTCTAATAAAGATAGGAAATATGTTTCAGATAAGGGTTATAAAGTAATAAAGTCGCATGCTTATGATTTTATATGTAAAAGGTTAGCACCATATCCTACTTTAAATGATGGTAAACAAACACCAATGAGAGGTCATCCTGTTTTTATTGCCATGCATGCCACAGCTACTTGTTGTAGAACTTGCCTTTCTAAATGGTATCATATAGATAAAAATAGATGCTTAACAAAACAAGAAATAGATGAGATAGTAGATACTATAATGGTTTGGATTTATAATGAAATGGGGCAATAATAAAAGAATATTATCTCTAATATCCTTTATGTAATAAGTCTCGTACCATTTTAAATGTTAATAAAGCTGATACAATAATTATAAAAGTAAGTATAATAAATTTAGCTAATTCTGTTTTTGTAAAACTATAAGCTAGTATTAAACACCCATCAATAAAACCAAGTATTAACTCATGAAGAAGATTTTCTAGTTTATCAATATGTTTAGTTGAATTGCTTAGTTCTAATTTAAATTTAAAGTTTCCTTGTTTTATATATTTTAGTAAACTTTCGGTCTCTTCAGGAATATTTATTAAACTTTTACTACTTTTTAAAACTTTTTTCTCTATTTTTTTTAACGTTTCTCCTGATAGTAAAGCTTTCTTCTCATTTTCTAATACTTTATCCTTTAAAACACTAGTTAGACTGATAGTGGAATCGAGTGACTGTAAGACTCCTTCAATTACACCAATACCACGTATTAGCATAGTAACATTATGGTCTAATATTAAATTATTTTCTTGAAGCATTTTAAACATATTAGTAATAAATTTCCTAGTATCTATTTCATCAAGACCAAGGGTAGAAAACTCTTCTAAGATTTCTTTAATATTATCAACTAGTTTTTGGTAATTAGTTTCATCCTTTTTTATAGACATCGATAATAGACAATTAGCAACTTCCTGATAATCTTCCGTAATAATAGCTTTCATACATTTATTTAATAAAGCTCTATTAAGCTTTGATAGAGTTCCTACCATACCCCAGTCTAGAAAATATATTTTATCATTATAAATTGTTATATTGTCAGGATGAGGATCAGCATGAAACATACCATCTTCTAAAGCTTGTTTGATATAGTTTTTACTCAACTCTTTAGCAATAAGACTCTTATCATAATTTTCATTATCTAATTTTTCTATATTAGATATCATTATACCATCAATATATTCCATAACTAAAATATTTTTAGTTGATAATTCTTCTATCACTTTAGGGGAAGATATATAAGGAATATCATTGTTATGATTTTCAAAGAACAACATATTTTCTTTTTCCTTAGAAAAATCAAGTTCCATCATAGTAGTTGTGTATAACTCATCTAAAACCTTATCTAAATCCATTATTTTGATAAAATGATTAAGATGTAATATTTTAGTAGCTTGTTTTAATAACTCTATATCTTGTTTTATTTCTTCTTCAATATTTGGTCTTCTGATTTTTAAAACAACAGTTCTTTTATCTTTTAACCTTGCCTTATGAACTTGTGCAATAGAAGCTGAACCAATTGGCTTTTCGTAGATATGGGCAAATATATTATCTAAATTTTTGTACTCTTTCTTAAGAATCTTTTCTATTTGTGGATAAGGTAGTGGCGTAACGTTGCCTCTTAATTTTGATAATTCTTTAGCATATTCATTAGGAATTAAATCAACTCTTGTAGAAAGAATCTGCCCTATTTTTATAAAAGTTGGTCCTAAGTCTTCAATGGTTTTTCTAAGATTTTTAGGACTTCTGTCATCTACTAAATTATTAATTTTTATAATACTTATTATTTCTATTAATCTGTTTTTATTATTCATATCATTCACCATCCTAATTATATATAAAAAACTAGACATAAGTCTAGTAATTTACTATAAAGTATCAATTTGATTATCTTTGTTTACATTAGATTGTTGATTATTAACAGTATCTGTGGATAAAGTCTGATTTGCAAGATTACTATTAACATTAGTTGTGGAAAATATGTCTGTTGTTTGAACTGGTTGTGGAGAAGTTTGGTTATCCACTGAGCTTGTGGATAAAGTTTCGTTTACAGGGTTGTTATCAACATTAGTTGTGGAAAAGTCTGGTTATCCACTGAGTTTGTGGATAAAGTTTCGTTTACAGAGGTGTTATTAACATTAGTTGTGGAAAAAACCGTTGATTGTGAATTTGTAGAAGCTTGTCCTTGAATACTTTGATTTGAATACATATCCGCAATATTTGATTTTTTATCTGGCTGTTGATAAAAAGCTTCAACTTTATTAATATTTTCACTACTTTGACTTGTTACATTATTGCTCATAATTGGTGTTTCAACAGAAGAATTAAAAGTTGTAGTTTGTTTATCATTAGTTGCATCTTTATTAGAAACTTTGTTTTTCTTGCCTTTATTTAAAATACTTACTATAACGATAATAATTAATAAGACTATAACTCCACCACATATATAAATATTAGTCATATTATATAATGCAAAAGAAAATTCTATTTTATCTTCCCCAGTTGATGATAAGTTCCAACTTAATTCTTTATCATCATTTTTCTTAGTAGTAGCATTACTACTTATAGCTTTATAAGGTAACTTAACATTGAAACTTAAATCCATATTAGTATTTATGTTAGAAAAATCAAAATCAGAGTCTGTTGTAGTATTATTATCATCTGTTGTAAAATCGTTATCAATTGTTGTGTCATTACTTGTACTATTATTTAAATCACTATCTGATGAATCAAATTTGAAACTAGCTGTATAAGTGTTTTTTAAGAAACCTTTTTTTACTTTAAACACTTTACTTTCACTCTTATTACTATCAAGTAATCCCGATAAATCGTAAGTTGCGTCGTTAGTAGAACTTACATCATCAATGTTTTTAATGTTTTTAGATACTTTGAATCCCTTCATATTACCATCAACATAATTAGAAACTGTAAATCCTTTATTTTCTAGTTCCTTTTTATCATCGTTAGTTAATATTTCTTGATCTCCAAATAATGATTTATCAAAGGCATATATTATTTTATAGTCCATTGATTTATCTTTCTTTATTTCCATTGTAGAATTAAATTTTACACATCCTGTTAGGGAAATAACTAACAGGGTTAACAATGCTGTTAATTTAATATTTTTTTTCATTTTTACTCCTAACTTTTAATTTGTTTTAACTGTTAAAAATTTCCACTAATATACTATCACCGCCAAACACCTTACCCCTATTATATTATCATTATAGACCATATCTAATGAAAAATAAATTAAAAAATTACAATCATTGTCAAGTAAAATGTAATATCTAGACAGCTTAATAATTACAAATAAAAACTGCCAGAAAGATTCTGACAGCTTAATAATCTAAATGGCAGGGGATGAGAGAATCGAACTCCCATCTAAAGTTTTGGAGACTCCTATTTTACCATTAAACTAATCCCCTAAGTGCTACAACTAAATTATAGCACATAACTTAGTTAATTAACAAGACCTTTTCTGCGCTATAATAGATAAAAATTTAATATTTATTTAATAAATAAATGATTAACTAATATTGGTGATGAGTATGAAAGTATTAATTATTGAAGATGAATATAATTTAGCAGATGTGATTAAAGAAAGATTAGAAAAAAAATTAACTGTTGATATAGTAGAAAATGAAGGGGAAGCTATCCCTAAAGGAGAAGAAGAAAAAATATTTGAAAGATTTTACCGAGTTGATAAAGCAAGAAGTAGAAAGGATAATAGATATGGTTTAGGATTAGCTATTGCTAAAAATATTGTTTTATTACATAAAGGTAAGATAAAGGCTTCATCAATGGATGGTATAACAACATTTCAAGTGACATTTAAGAAATAGATGGTTTTAGATGATTATATAATGCAAGAATAAAAGAGTAGTATTTACTGGAAACAACTACTCTTTGTTTTTTTCATCTCTAATTAAATGATATAGTTCCGTAATAAAAGGACTTCTTTCTATAATATCCTCATTATATCACTATGTTTCCCATACAAAGTACCGTAAATCAATTTTTGATGATATGTGTGATTTTGAGTTGAAAGAAATAGTAGAAGATACTGATAGAAAAGGTTATTCTGATCATTATGTAACATCAAGATATGAGAAACAGGAAAAATATGATTATAAAAAAATCAATTTAAAAGGAAATAATAAGAAATTAAAGGGTTTAGTACTGGAAATAAAAAATGGTTACGAAGTTGAGTAATAAATGATTTTCTAGGTGTTTTAGTGTCAATTTACTAGTTTATTCATATTTTATATTGAGGTGAGAATATGGATGAGCGTGTAAATGGTGGAGTGGTTGTAGATGCTGGACACGGTGGAAGTGACCCTGGTGCTATTAGTGGTAATTTAAAGGAAAAAGACTTTACCTTAGAAGCTGCCTTATATATGTATGATAGATTTAAGCAGTTAGGAGTCCCTGTAGTTATTACAAGAGATTTTGATGAAGACTTAAGTAGAGCAGATAGATTAAGAAGAGCTAATGAAGCCTTTGGTGGAGACCCTAATACAATATTAATATCTAATCACATAAATGCGGGTGGAGAGACTTAGCTCTTACATGGATTAAATTTAAAAGGGTATTAAGACGGCTGTATTTAAACGATTAAGTTAGATAGTATAATTTATCTAGAAAAGTGATAAATGACTTTAAAATAGTGTTTGTTTAAGAAATAAATGCTAGTTTTTCTTTATTATAGATAAATTTTAAAAATTACTGAAAAAAATGTATAAATATGGTAAAATAAATTTATAAAGATAAGCAGTATTTAATCTTTTTAAGATGGATACTGCTTATTTTTTTATTAGAGGTGATATTTATGATAGATTTAAGCAAATTAACTGTTGAAAGAAAAAGTGATATTATTAATCCTTTAGCAATTTTTTCTTCTTTACCAAATAAATCCGAAAAGTATAATGGATACTTGCGAAATGTACAGGGTGAAGTGTTAAATCAATGGTTTGAATTAAGAAATAATAAAGATAATATAATAAAGATGAATACTGGTAGTGGAAAAACTACTGTTGCGTTGTTAATATTACAAAGTTGCTTAAATGAGCAAAAAGGCAATGCTGTTTATGTTGTTAGAGATAACTTCTTAATTCAACAAGTTAAATATGAAGCAAAAGATTTGGGAATAAAAATTGTAGAAAATAAACAGGATATTGATTTCTTAAAAAATAAAGCAATATTAGTTATTTCAATTCAGAAACTAATTAATGGAAGAACAGTATTTGATGAAAGAAATCATATTGATAATATTATTATTGATGATGTTCATGCTTGTCTAGATACTGCAGAACAGCAATTTATTATCAAAATAATGCGTGATAAACATTCTCAATTATATGATGATATTTTTAATTTATTTAAAAGGGAACTTCAGAGACAAAATCATATTAATGCAATTAACATTGAAGATAAAATAATGGAATCTAACCCTATGCTTGTACCATTTTGGGAAGTAAAGAGTAAATATAAAAAAATATTAGAGTTTATTAATAAATATCAATATAATGAGATATATAATGATATTTTCTTCCCATTTTCTTTTTTGAATGATATTATTCAATACTGCAATATTTCTATAGCATATAATGTAATAGAAATTAGTCCAGATTGTTTGCCTATATATAAAGTATCTGCATTTAATGATGCTAAGCGAAGAATATTTATAAGTGCAACTTTAAAAGATGATGGTAAACTCATTAATTCATTTAATTTGGATAAGAATAATATTGAAAAAATTATTACTCCATCTCAAGCTTTAGATATAGGCAATAGAATGATATTATTTCCTCAAGCTATTAATCCTCATATTACTGATGATGATTTGAAGCAATATCTAAAAAAAATATCACTTGATAAAAGAATAGTAGTAATTGTACCATCAAATAGGAGAGCAGAGTATTGGAAAGACGTTGCAGATCACATTTTTAATAAAGAAAATATTAAAGATATAAAGAATTACACTATTGGTCTTGATATATTGGTTAACAGATATGATGGTATTGACTTAAAGGGAAAACTATGCTCTTACTTAGTAATAGATGGATTACCAAATGCTAAAAGTCTATTTGAACAGATAACAGAATCGTTATTGTGCGATACATCAAAATCAAATATAGATAAAATTCAAAAAATTGAGCAAGGCATGGGAAGAGGAATTAGATCTAATCAAGATGATTGTGCTGTTGTAATTATGGGGAAGCAATTATTAAATATAATATATAATGATAATGCATTAGAATCATTTAGTTTTTCTACAAGTATACAATATTCACTATCTGAACAAATTGCAGATCAATTAAAAAATGAACCATTAGAAAGTATAATGAATACTTTTGACCTTTGTTTAAATAAAGACTCAGATTGGATTACAGTTATGAACAAAGCTTTAAGTGATGTTACTATTTCCAATTCATTAAACTACAAAGAAGAAGATTTGAAATTAAATAAAGCCTTTAATATTGCCTTAAAAGGAAACTATCAAGAATGTTTTAACATTATTCAAAAATTAGTAAATAATGAGAATACTGAACAAAAAAAAGGATATTTAATGTTTTATTTAGCAAAATATAAATGTTTTATTGATGAAGTAGAATCTCAAAAAATCTTATTGTCTGCTAAACAATATAATAGAAATTTGATTTTACCATTGAATGGCTTTGATGTAAAGCAGAGAAAACTAAATAAAACAATTCAATCTTCTAAAATTATGAGATTGTATAGAGAAAAATATAAGGAAGATATGCAATTGTATTTATATGCATTTGAAACGCATTTTTCAAATTTAATATTTAGTGAAAATACATATAAAGACTTTGAAAAAGCTATTAATGATGTTGGTGAGCTTTTAGGTTTTGATGTTTCTATGCCGGATTCCGAATTTGGAGAAGGTCCAGATAATATATGGTATTTAAATGATACAAGTTATATGATTATTGAGTGCAAAAATGAATCTCAAACAGAAACAATCAGTAAGGAATATTGTGGGCAATTATGTATGTCAGATAATTGGGCTAAAGAAAAATATGGGAATGACAATACATTTTATCCAATAATAGTACATAAAAGCAATACTTTTAGTAGACTTGCAAGTCCGAATGATAACTTTAGAATTATTACAGAGGAAAATATAAATAAATTATCTGAAAATATTAGATTATTTTGTAATTCCATGATAAGTACATCAAGTATTAATGAACAATTGATAAATGAATGTTTAGTTAAATATAGACTTGATTATAAAAATATAATAGATAATTATACTTCCCAGTTTATAAAAGAAAAAAACTAGAAGTCTACTTTTTATTGACAAATTTAGACAGAAGATTAATTTCTTCTTTTTTGTTGTAATTAAACAAAAAAAGACAAAATTCATGATATAATTGTAAATGAAAGTACTAGGAGTGAGGAAGTTAATGAATAATAAAAAAGAAATTGAAAGAGAAGAATTGCATAAAACAATTTGGAAAATAGCAAATGAATTAAGAGGCTCAGTAGATGGATGGGATTTTAAACAATATGTATTAGGTCTATTATTTTATAGATTCATTTCAGAAAATATAGAAAATTATGTTAATGAAAACCAAAGAAAAGCAGGTATTGAAGATTTTAAATATAGAGATATTTCTGATGAAGAAGCATTACTTGGAAAAACACAAATACTTGAAGAAAAAGGATTATTTATTTTACCTAGTGAATTATTTTGTAACGTTAGAAAAAATGCTGATAAAAACGAAAATTTAAATGTAGTAATTTCTAATATATTTAACAATATTGAATCATCAGCAAGAGGAACCGCATCAGAGAATGACGTAAAAGGTTTATTTGATGATTTTACAATAGATAATAAATTAGGTAATACAGTTGATGAAAGAAACGAAAAACTTGTTAAATTATTAAATGCAATAGGAGAGTTGAATTTCGGAGATTATGAAGAAAACAAGATAGACTTATTTGGAGATGCATATGAATTTTTGATGACAATGTATGCATCATCAGCAGGTAAATCAGGTGGAGAATTCTTTACTCCACAAGAAGTTGGAGAATTACTTGCTAAAATAGTAATAATGGATAAAACATCTGTTAATAAAGTATATGATCCTGCATGTGGTTCAGGTGGATTATTACTTAAATTTGCTAAGATACTTGGAAAAGAAAATGTAAGAGAGGGATTCTTCGGTCAAGAAATAAATCTTACAACATACAACCTAGCTAGAATAAACATGTTCTTACATAATATTAATTATAATAATTTTAGTATTGAAAGAGGAGATACATTAATACATCCAGTACATTGGAACGATGAACCATTTGATGCAATAGTATCTAATCCTCCTTATTCAATAAAATGGGCAGGTAAGTCTAATCCACTATTAATAAATGATGAAAGATTTGCTCCGGCTGGTGTATTAGCACCTGAATCAAAAGCAGATTTAGCATTTACTATGCATATGTTATCGTGGTTATCACCAAAAGGTACTGCGGCTATAGTTGAGTTCCCTGGTGTACTTTACAGAGGCGGAGCAGAACAAAAGATTAGAAAGTACATGATTGATAACAACTTTGTTGATACTGTCATTCAATTACCTTCTGATTTGTTCTTTGGAACATCGATTGCCACTTGTATTTTAGTATTAAAGAAAAATAAATTAGATAATAATATATTATTTGTAGATGCCTCTAGTGAATATGTTAGAACTACTAATAAAAATAAATTATCAGAAGAAAATATCAATAATATAATTAGTTTATTAAAAGATAGAAAATCAGTTGAAAATAAATCTTATTTAGCAACTTATGAAGAAATCAAAGATAATGATTATAATATATCAGTTAATTCTTACTTAAGAGCAAATATTGAAGATAAAAAAATTGATATAGAAGAAGTAAATAGAAAACTTGCTGAAATAGTACCTAAACAACAACAAATTAGAGAAGAACTAGAAGAGATAATCAAAGAACTTGAGGTTGACTATTATGAGTAGAATTAACAAATTAATTAGAAAATTATGCCCTAACGGTGTTGAATATAAAAAGTTAGAAGATTGTTGTAATATTTTAGATAACAAAAGAAAACCAATTAGTAAAGGCATGAGAAAGATGGGAGAATATCCTTATTATGGTGCCAATGGAATTCAAGACTACATTAGTGATTATATTTTTGATGGCAAATATGTTTTAGTTGGAGAGGATGGTAGTGTTCAAACTCCTAATGGAACACCAATTGTTAATTGGGCAATTGGTAAAATATGGGTTAATAATCATGCACACATAATTGAAGAAATGGACGGTGTATCATTAAGATATTTATATCATTATCTTCAAATAGTTGATGTTAAGGATTTAATACATGGAAATATACCTAAGTTGAATCAAAGCAATTTTAGAAATATAAAAATAGCTGTTCCACCGCTAGAAGTGCAAGAAGAAATAGTTAAAATTCTTGATAAATTTGGCGAGCTAGAAGCGGAGTTAGAAGCGGAGCTAGAGGCGAGAAAGAGTCAATATGAGTTTTGGCATAAAAAAATATTTGATAATTCTAATGGAAAAGTGGCAAAACTAAGTGATTTATGTATTATTGGTGATGGACTTCACGGAACTCCTCATTATGTAGATGAAAGTGAATACTATTTTATAAATGGAAATAATTTAAACAATGGTAAAATAACATATGATAACAAAACAAAAAAAGTTTCAAAAAAAGATTTTGATAATCAAAGTATACTTTTAAATGATAATACATTATTAATGTCAATAAATGGTACTATTGGTAAGGTTTCTTATTATAATAATGAGAAAATTATGTTAGGCAAATCAGTTGCGTATTTTAATATTAAAGATAAAAATAGACTGTCAAAAAAATATTTATATTATTTATTACAATCACCAAATTCAATAAAGTATTATCAAGATTCGTTGACAGGATCTACAATACTAAATTTAGGATTAAAATCTTTGAGAGAATTCGAAGTTCAAATTCCTTCTATTGACGAACAAAATAGAGTTGCTAATATATTAGAACGTTTTGATAAATTAATTAATGATATTACTGTAGGGATACCTGCAGAAATAGAATTAAGAAGAAAACAATATGAATATTATAGAAATAAACTATTAAGTTTTGAGGAATTGTATTATGAATGATTTATTAGATGGTAAACTAGTCTATGATTTGAGAGATGTTATTAATAAAACTAATATCTTTGTTGCAGACGTTAACGAGAAAGAAAAGTATAAATTAATATGTGCAGTTATGGATCGGTTTGATAATTCGGTAATGTATCTTAATTCTCATCAAAACATTCCATTATCTGAAGATGAGATAATAATGCTTTTTCATCATTTTTGCATTATTAGAGATGGAATTAAAGTTGTTTCAAATATTTTGAATATAGATAATAAACCTACAAATATTTTTCAAAGTTATTGTCAAAAAGAACCATTTCTAATACCTAAAGATGATTATAAAGGTGATGATAAATTTTTTGATTATCTTAGATCTTTGTTCTTTGCCCATCCATTTATTACCGATAGATCTATTCCCAATCCTATTAAGGGAGAAGTTCAATATAGTCCTTATATTTTGAATAATAAAATGCAACTTTTTCCCGATCAAAAAGATTCGGTTGGTGTAATGGTCTATAGTAATAAAAGAGATATGTTTCACATTTGTATTAAGATTGATGATTTAAAAGAATATATTAGACTTAAATTTGAAAAGATTAACAATATAATCAATGCATTTCAAGAGATTGTTGATGGTAAAGAGAAGGAATGGTCTAGTAGAAAAGTAAATAGAAATCAAGACAATAATGCGATATTACTAGATGTTATTGATATCTTGAATGAAAGATATCTTGATGCTTCTGATATAAAAGAATTATATAATTATTTGATATGTGACATATTTGATGAATCAAATATTGAAATAGTAAACGAGTATAGGAAAATAATAGTTAAGGCAATACCTGCCATTTGCGATTGTATAGACAATATGGATTATGATGGGTTATATCAAATAACTGATCCTATACTTAATCCTCATTTAAGAGAAATATATCCTATGATGCATTACCAATTGGAAAAGATATATTGTTATTTAAATGATGATGGTTATGGGGATATTTATTGGGGATTAACACAGGCGGAGCTTTTTTCTAAAGAATTTGCAAAAGATTGGGTTAATATTAGCATCGTTGGTATGAGTTTTACTGAGATAAAATTACTAGTGACAATTGCCTGTTATTACCAAGCACAAAAAGAGGTGAAATAAATGAATAATATAGGATTAATAAGTGAAAATGATAATTATACTGTACTTGCTGAATATAAGGAATTAAATAGAGAGATTACCTCTTTTCAAAGCGAAGATGCTTTAGAAAAAGAATTAATCAAAACTTTAGTTGAACAGGGTTATGAAAGATTAAACATTAACTCTGAAGATGAATTAATTCTTAATCTAAGAAAACAACTTGAAAAACTTAATAATTATCATTTTACTGATGGCGAATGGGATGATTTCTTTACTAAAGTAATAGCTAATAAAAATGATTACATAATTGAAAAAACAAGACTAATTCAAGAAGATTATAAACAAGAAATAACTCTTGATTCAGGTGAAAAGAAAAATATTTATTTAATAGATAAAAATAATATTCATAATAATAGTCTTCAAGTGTTAAATCAATATGTTAATAATGATGGTAATTTTGATAATAGATATGATGTAACAATTTTAGTAAATGGACTACCTTTAGTTCATGTTGAACTTAAAAAAAGAGGAGTAGATTTAAGAGAAGCTTTTAATCAAATAGAGAGATATCAAAGAGATTCTTTCTGGGCAGGATCAGGTTTATATAATTTTGTTCAGATATTTGTTATATCAAATGGAACATTAACTAAGTATTATTCAAATACAACAAGAGAGTTTCATATTAACAATCAAAAGAAAAAGAAATCTAACTCATTTGAATTTACTTCATATTGGGCAGATCAAAAGAATAATGGTATTACTGATTTGATTGATTTTGCTAGAACATTTTTTACTAAACATACGTTATTAAATATATTAACTAAGTATTGTGTATTTACAAGTGAAGAAGATTTATTAGTAATGCGTCCTTATCAAATAGTTGCTACTGAAAAAATTTTAAATAGAATTAATATTGCATATAATAATAAGTTTTATGGAACTTTAAAATCAGGTGGTTATATTTGGCATACAACGGGTTCTGGAAAAACATTAACTTCGTTTAAAACTTCACAACTTGCTAGTAAATTAGATTTTATTGATAAAGTATTATTTGTTGTAGATAGAAAAGACTTAGATTATCAAACAATGAAAGAGTATGATAGGTTTAAAGAGGGAGCAGCCAATTCTAATACTTCAACAAAAATACTAGAAGGACAATTAAATGATCCAAGTACTAAGATTATTATTACTACAATTCAAAAATTATCACAATTTATCAAGAAAAACGAAAACAGTGATGTATTTAATAAGCATGTAGTATTTATATTTGATGAATGTCATAGATCTCAATTTGGAGATATGCATAAAGCAATTATTAAAAAGTTTAATAAATATTATTTATTTGGATTTACTGGAACTCCAATATTTCCAGAGAATGCTAGAACTATTAAAGGTATCTCTGAAACAACAGAACAAATTTTTGGAGAAAGATTACATACTTATACAATAGTAAATGCTATTGCTGATAAGAACGTCTTACCATTTAGATATGAATATGTTGGAAGAATTGATATTCGTGATGGTGTTCAAGATGAAAAAGTATATAATATTGATGAAGAAAAACTATTTGATAATCAAATTAGAATTTCTATGATTACAGATTACATAATAGAGCATTTTAGTACGAAAACTAAGACATCAGAAAGTTATGTTTACTCAACTTTAGATAATGTTTCTGCAGTAGCTAAAAAGCAAGATGCAGAAGAAATTAAGTCTAAGAAGAATATTAATGGTTTTAATTCATTATTTGCTGTATCGAGTATTAAAATGGCTAAAGAATACTATGCCGAATTTAAGAAACAGTTGGATATTAAAAAGAGTAATCTTAAAATAGCTATAATATATTCTTATGGTGTTAATGGAGAAGATGGAGTTATTGATGAAAACTCTGAATCAACAGAAGCATTAAGTACAGATGATAGAACATTCTTAGAAAATGCTATTAAGGATTATAATAATATGTTTGGAACAAGTTATGATACATCATCAGAAAAATTCCAAAATTACTATAAAGATGTATCTCTAAGAATGAAAAATAGAGAAATAGATATATTAATTGTTGCTAATATGTTTTTAACAGGTTTTGATGCAAAAACATTAAATACATTATGGGTTGATAAGAATTTAAAATGGCACGGATTAATTCAAGCGTTTTCAAGAACTAATAGAATTTTAAATAGTGTAAAAACATATGGTAATATAGTTTCATTTAGAAATTTAGAAGATAGACTTAATGAAGCACTTGCTAAATTTGGTGATGAGGAAGCTCATGGAATAGTTTTATTAAAACCATATAATGATTACTATTATGGATATGAAGATGATAATGGCAAAATGTTTGAAGGTTATAAATCTTTAGTTGAAAAGTTAACTTCTAAATTTGCACCAGGAGAACTAATGCAAAGCGAAGCAGAGCAAAAAGAATTTATTAAGTTATATGGTGCAATATTAAAAGTAACGAATATATTATCTTCATTTGATGAATTCAAGAATGAAGAGTTAATTAGTGAAAGAGATAAGCAAGACTATCATAGCATTTATATTGAACTTTATAATGAATTTAGAAATAAAGCTAAACAAGAAAGAACTGATGTTACTGAAGATGTAGTATTTGAAATGGAATTAATAAAATCTATTGAGGTTAATATTGATTACATTTTAGGACTAGTTAAAAAATATCATGATTCTAATATGGAAGATAAAGAAATTCTTATAACTATTCAAAAGACTATTATGGCAAGTCCAGATTTAAGAAACAAGAAAGATCTAATTATGGCATTTATTGAATCATTAGATCAAGATTCAAATGTATATGCTGATTTTGAATCATTTATGGATAGTAAAAAGAAAGAAGAATTAGATAAAATAATTGTTGAAGAAAATCTTAACAAAGAAGAAACTTACAGTTTTATTCAAAAATCATTTGAACAAGGAAGAGTAGAAACAAATGGTACTGAAGTATCGTCAATTCTTCCACCTATGAACATGTTTACTCATACAAATGATAGACAAGAAAAGAAAAATAATGTTATAGATAAATTATTAGGTTTTTTTAATAAGTTCTTTAATATCTCAAGTAGTAAATTTTAGTATATAATTTATCTTTAAATAATTTTAGCAATAATATCATTCGGCACAAAAAAGCATTGAAAAGCATAAAAAATCAAAAAAAAGCATAAAAAATCAAAAAAAGCAAAAAAAAATAAAGCACAAAAAAGCATCGGATATTCATTGACTTATCAAAGTCAAGTGGTAAAATATAGTAAAATGAAATAATTATGCAAAGAGGACTTAGGTCTTCTTTTTTTCATTTTAAGGAGGTGGTAATTATGTACTATCATCCTATTTAGAAAGGAGGGATAGTTTGAGAATATTTAAATTATATTTACCAATAGACTTATTTAATAGAATTAAATTAATGTCTAAATTTTATAGAGTATCTATTTCTAAAATGATGACAGAGTTATTAGAAATTGGATATTTAGAAATGTTAAAGACAAATATGAAAGGAGAGTAATAAATGGATTATGATAAATATGTAAAAATACCAATGTTTATAATTTTGGATAGAAATATATGTGATAACAATAAAATTTTATATGGAATAATAATACTTTTATCTCATAAAGAAGGCTATTGTTATGCTGATAATAAATACTTAGGTAATTGGTTAGGTGTGTGTCCAAGAAGAATATCAAGCTTATTAAGAGAATTATCAGATAATATTATATAACTATGGAATATAAACATAGATTTCAAAGAAAAATTTATATTAATAAAGAAAAGTTTACATCTGACTTACTAGAAAATTTTTTCTAAATGGTTAGATGTTTTTTTACACTCAAAGGACATTTAGTTCTATAATAAATATAATATAAAAATTAAATATAATAAATAATTCTAATAATATTATTAGTAATACTAATATAAAAAGAAAGGAAGTAGATATATGTATGAAAAAAAATCAAAAATAATAAATAAAAACATAAATTTAAATAGGTGGTTTAATTATGGAAGGAGCCTATTTGAATAACATTTCATTTAAAGATCTTATTTTA
>OCQB01001238.1_pt1 | contig 21315 bp, 18 predicted proteins | sample 1538631 | NCBI WGS metagenome assembly OCQB01 (sample SAMN04571713, study PRJEB22368) | human gut metagenome | biome: human gut; material: stool | host: Homo sapiens | place: Luxembourg | collected 2012-10-19
GTGACCGACGGCCGCAGGATCATCTACGGCCGCACCAGCCAGGAGAACGGCTTCCTGGGGATGCCCGATGAGAATGTGAAGGCAGACATCATCTATATTTGCAGCCCCAACAACCCCACCGGTGCCGCTTACACCCGCGAGCAGCTCAAGGAGTGGGTGGCCTATGCCCGCAAGAACAATGCCGTCATCCTCTACGATGCCGCCTACGAGTGCTTCATCACCGACGAGCACCTGGCCCGCAGCATCTTCGAGATCGAGGGTGCCCGCGAATGCGCCATCGAAATCTGCTCCTTCTCCAAAATCGCAGGCTTCACCGGCACCCGCTGCGGCTACACCATCGTGCCCAAGGAGCTGGAGCGCGAGGGCATGAACCTGAACAAGCTCTGGCTGCGCCGTCAGACCACCAAGTTCAACGGTGTGCCTTACATCGTGCAGCGCGCCGCTGCCGCCGTCTTTACCGAGAGCGGCATGGCCGAGATCCAGCAGAACCTCGACTACTACCGCCAGAACGCCAAGGTCATCGCCGATGCGCTGGACGCCTGCGGCGTGTGGTACTGCGGCGGCAAGAACAGCCCCTACATCTGGCTGCGCTGCCCCGGCAACATGAAGAGCTGGGAGTTCTTCGACTGGCTGCTGGAAAACTGCGGCGTTGTGGGCACCCCCGGCGTGGGCTTCGGCGAGTGCGGCGAGGGCTACTTCCGCCTGACCGCCTTCGGCGATGCGGAAAAGACCAAGCTTGCCGCCGAGCGCATCAAGACCGCCATCCAGGCCCTGTAATTTTTTGCAAGCAAAAAGGCGATGCAGTTTTTGTACGACTGCATCGCCTTTTCTGTTTTTTTCCGGTCCGGTCTTATTTCCGGCCCGTCAGCCGGTTCAGCAGCATCACCGCCAGGACCAGCACACCGATGACGAGGATGATGCCGACCATTCCGATCACCATGATGGGCAGAGTGGTCATCCACGAAGAAAGATGAAGCATAAATACACCTCCGTTAAGCCATCAGAGTCAGGATCAGGCCGCCTGCAATGACGGACGCGATCTGCCCCGAAACGTTGACGCTGATGGAGTACATCAGCAGGAAATTCTGGTTGTCCTCTTCCAGGCCCATCTTGTTGACGACGCGGCCGCTCATGGGGAAGGCCGAGATGCCGGCAGCGCCGATCATCGGGTTCAGCTTTTTGCCCTCCGGCAGGAAGAGATTCAGCAGCTTTGCAAACAGCACACCGCCTGCGGTATCGAAGACAAAGGCCACCAGACCCAGTGCGAGGATCAGCAGGGTATCGGGCCGGACGAACTTGTCTGCGGTCATCTGCCCGGCCACGGTCAGGCCCAGCACGATGGTGATGAGGTTCGCCAGCACATTCTGCGCCGTTTCACTCAGCACATTCAGCACGCCGCACTCCCGCAGCAGGTTGCCGAACATCAGGAAGCCCACCAGCGCCACGCTGGCCGGAGCCACCATGCCCGCGATGATGGTCACAACGATCGGGAACAGGATCTTGGTCAACTGGGAGACGCTGCCCTTCTCGTAGGACATCCGAATGCGGCGCTCCTTCCGGGTGGTCAGCAGCTTGATGACCGGCGGCTGCACGATGGGCACCAGCGCCATGTAGCTGTAGGCAGCCACCATGATGGCACCGAGGTACTGGGAGTTGAGGGTGTTGGCCACGAAAATGGCGGTGGGGCCGTCGGCTGCACCGATCACGGCGATGGACGCGGCATCCTTCAGGTCAAAGAAGAAGCCCGCCAGGAACAGCGTAAAAAAGATGCCGAACTGTGCCGCTGCACCAAAGAGCATGAGCCACGGCTTTTCCAGCAGGGGGCCAAAGTCGATCATGGCGCCGATGCCGATGAAGAGCAGCAGCGGGAACAGCTCGTTGGACATGCCCGCCTCAAACAGGGCCGAAATGGGGCCGACGGTCTCGCCCTGGGTGATGGCACCCGACAGGGGCAGGTTGACCAGAATGGCACCAAAGCCCATGGGCAGCAGCAGGCTCGGCTCCATCTTTTTTGCGATGGCAAGGTAGATGAGCAGCGCACCGATGCCCCACATCACCACCATCTGCCAGGTCAGATTCCCGAAATTGGAAAAGAGCCCGGCGAACGTGTTCAAAAAGTTCATAGTTTTACCTCCTCGTGTTCCGGTGCCAAAGGCAAGAAAAAAGAGACTCTTGCCACAGCACCCTGTCTGTGACAAAAGTCTCAAGCGAACACATGACATCGGGCATTTCTGCCGTGATGACGCTGCCATGCAACACCCCGCAGACCCTGCGGAGCGCCCTTTACTCCCTTTTATCGGGTCTTATTAAATCAAACTGCGTCTCCGCTGTCAAGAGGTTTTCCGGATTCTTTGCCAAATTTTGCTTCAGCGCTCGAACGTCGTGCTCAGGGTCGTGGCCCAGTGCTGGCCGGGGGCGAGGCAGGCGGCGGCAGCGCGTTCGGTCCAGGCCTGCGGGTCGTTCTCGGCACCGGGCAGGGACTGCCACGGCTCGATGCAGACGAAGCGGACCGGCTTTGCCGGGGCCGACCAGATGAGGGAATACGGGTAGCCCTCGACGTTGCAGACGATGTGGCGGCCGGTGTCCTTTTCGTAGATGCCCAGCGTCCTGGTGCGCAGGCCCGCCATGCAGAAGCTGTCGTTGGCGAAGAGGTCGTCCGTGAGCGGGATGGCGGAGACGTTCTTCCACCGGTAGCCGCACCTGCCGGTCAGCAGGCCGTTGGGGTAAGCATCCAAAATCATCGGGCTTTCGGGCTGTTCGAAGCGGAACTCGTAATCGGTGGTGGTGTGGCTGGCATCAAAGGGAATGCGGAAGGCCGGGTGGTAGCCGATGCCGAAGCGCAGCTCCTCCGCGGCGGTTTCGGGGTTCGCGACCGTCAGGGTGTGGTGGACGGTCTTTCCTTCCAGCCGGAAGGTGCTGGTGAGGACAAAATCGAAGGGGAAGCGCTCGGCCTTGATCGCATCGTCCGAGCGCAGTTCCAGCTCAATGGTGTCGCCCTCGGCGCGGAGCAGGGTGTGCTCCAGATCCCGCGCAAAGCCGTGCTGGCCGCCCTTGTAGGTCTTGCCGTCATGGGTGAAGGTGCCGCCGGGCAGTTTGCCGGTCCAGGGGAAGAGGATGGGCGCATGACGCTTCCAGACCGCCGGGTCGGCCTGCCAGAGCAGCTCTTCGCCCGCTGCATTCTTCAGGCTGACGGCCTCCGCGCCAAGGGTGTCCACGGTCAGAGTCAGAAATTCGTTGTGGATGGTTGCCTGCATGATTCGTTCTCCTTTTTCATTGTTATCGGTTGACGATGTGCTCGCCGTTTCCGTCCAGGAAGGTGCGCAGGTTCCGGGTGGTGATGTCCATCAGGTTCTGCAGCGCTTCCTTTGTCGTCCATGCAATGTGCGGGGTGAGGAGGGCGTGGGGCTCCTTCCGGAGCGGGCTGTCCGCCGGGAGGGGTTCGGTGGCAAAGGCGTCGGCCCCGTAAAAACCCAGCTGCCCGCTGCGGAGCGCCGCCGTGACCGCTGCTTCGTCCACAAGAGCACCGCGCGCGGTGTTCAGCAGGATGGCACCGGGCTTCATCTGCGCCAGTGCCTCCGCACCAATGAGCCCCCGCGTCTGGGGCGTGGCCGGGCAGTGAAGGCTGAGGACGTCGCTCTCCTTCAGCAGGTCAGCAAACGGCACGAACTCCACACCGTCGGCGGCATATTCCGGCCGGACGGTCCGGGTGCAGACGAGTACCCGCATCCCGAATGCTCTGGCGATGCGGGCCGTCTGCCGCCCGATGCTGCCGTAGCCGTAGATGCCGAAGGTCTTGCCGTACAGCTCCATCTGGGGCAGCAGGCCGTAGCCTGCCGGGATGTCCAGCTGCCACAGGCCGTCCTTGACGGCGCGGTCATACCGCTCGGCACACTGGACGATGGCCAGCAGCAGGCTGAAGGTCATCTGCGCCACGCTGTAGGTCGAGTAGCCGGGCACATTCGCCACAGCCACGCCATGGCGGCGGCAGGCGTCCAGATCCAGATTGTCGGTGCCGGTGGCGATGATGCCCACGAACTTCAGGTTCGGGCACTGGGCCAGGATGGCTTCATCCATCCGGCATTTGTTGAGGAAGACGACCTCGGCATCCCCGATGCGGGGCGCGATCTCCTCATAGGCCGTGCGGACGTAGCTGGTGGTATCCGGGATGAGGGCCTTGACCCCCGACCAGTCGAGGTCGCACTCGTGCATGACATAGCGTTCCAGAATGACGGCTTTCATCGCTTCTCCTCCAATTCCACGTCCTCGCGGAGCACCTGCCCGATGGGCTGGGCGATGCACAGGTCTGCGCTTTCGTCCGCCGGGGTGGGCTGCATGTTGATGACGACGAGATGCCGGCCCCGGAAATACCGCAGCAGCCCCGCCGCCGGGTAGACCACCAGGCTGGTGCCGCCCACGATGAGGGTATCGGCCCGGCGGATGGCCTGCACGGCCCCGGAGACGACCTCGTCGTCCAGCCCCTCTTCGTAAAGGACCACGTCCGGCTTGACGATGCCGCCGCAGTCCGGGCAGCGGGGCACACCGGTGCTGTTGGCGATGAAATCGATGTCGTAGAACTTGCCGCATCCGGTGCAGTAGTTGCGCAGGGTGCTGCCGTGCAGCTCATAGACCGTTTTGGACCCCGCCGCCTGGTGCAGGCCGTCGATGTTCTGGGTGACGACCGCTTTCAGCCTGCCCTCGCGTTCGAGTTTGGCCAGCCGCAGATGGGCTGCATTGGGCCTTGCCCCTTTCACGATGAGCTTATCGCGGTAAAAACGGTAAAATTCCTCTGGATTTTGTTCCCAGAAGGTGTGGCTCAGGATGGTTTCAGGCGGGTAATCGTATTTCTGATGATACAGCCCGTCCACGCTCCGGAAGTCCGGGATGCCGCTCTCCGTGGAGACACCCGCACCGCCGAAGAAGACGATGCTGTCGCTCTCCTGGATGATCTTTTCCAGCGCAGGAACCATAACAAAAAACGCCCCTTTCCAGCAGATTTGGTTACACGTCCAGTATAACACAAATCCGGCGGAAAGGAAGCGTTTCTTTTGGTTCTCTGGTTCAGCGGCCGTTCTCGGCAAACAGGGTGCCGAGGGCTGCAAAGAGGTCGTGCGGGAGCATCCCGGCTTCGCCGTGCACAGCGGCGGCGCGGTCGGCAGCGGCCCCGTGGAGGTAGACCGCGCAGACGGCAGCCTCAAAAGCAGGCAGCCCGCAGGCCAGCAGAGCGCTGGTCATACCGGCCAGCACATCGCCGCTGCCCCCGCGCGACAGACCGGGGTTGCCGGTGGGGTTCATCCGGCACCGGCCATCCGGGGCCGCGATGACCGTCTGTGCCCCCTTGAGCACGACCACGGCGTTCCACGCTCTGGCAAACTGCAGGGCGGTGCCCTCCCGGTCGGCGTGGATGGCCGCAGCGGACAGCCCGGTCAGCCGGGCCATCTCACCGGGGTGGGGTGTTAAAATCAGTTCGCCCTTCGGATGAAGCGTTTTTCCAGCTTGCAGCAGGTCGGCGGCGGCGTTCAGGCCGTCGGCGTCCAGTACGGCACTGCCCGCAAAACCGGGCAGGAGCGTTTGCACCAGTGTCCGGGTCTCGGCAGCGCGGGCCGCGCTCTGGGCCGTGTAGCCCAGACCCGGCCCCAGCAGAAGGACGGTCGCCTTCTGGCGCTGGATGCGGGGGATGCTCTCCGGCGCGATGCCCCCTTCGGCCCCGACCTCGCAGGGGCAGAGGCAGCACTCCGGCAGGCGGGCAGACACCGCCGCCAGCACCGGTTCCACGCTGGCCAGTGTGACGATGCCCGCACCGGTGCGCAGAGCGCCCTCCACCGCCAGCGCTGCCGCGCCCCGGTAGCTGGCGCTGCCTGCCACGGCCAGCACAGCCCCGAAAGTGCCCTTGTGGCTGTCCCGCGGGCGGGGGCGAAGACACGTCCAAACATACGCGGCATCTGTTTTCATCCTGCAACGTCCTCCTTTGTATGAGGCTCCCCCTACAAGGGGAGCTGGCATCGCGAAGCGATGACTGAGAGGTTGTACCACATGCTGTGTTTCCGTTTTGCTTCACGGCTGCCGGAAGGCCCGCCTTCGTACAACCTCTCCGTCACCTTCGGTGACACCTCTCCTTGTAGGAGAGGCCTTGGCATCCCGTCAACTTCATCTCTTCGCCAGAGGCTCCCCTACCAGGGGAGCTGGCATCGCGTAAGCGATGACTGAGAGGTTGTACCACATGCAACGTCTCAGTCATCGCTTGCCAGAGCCGTTTATACCTCACCTTGCAGATACCTGCGGATCTCCTTCTCGACCTCCTGCACTTCCTGATGGAACATGCAGGCCGAGACGCGAAGGGCACCGTGGCCCAGAATGATGATCTGTTCCATGCCGTCGGAGGTGGCCACGCGGACCCGCCGCCCCTTGCCGATCTCGTGGGTGACATGCTCGATGAACATATCCGCCGTCTCGGCCTCCTTGGTGTAGACGACGTGGATGTTGTGATATTGCTCGATGACGCCGGGGCTGCCCGGCACACGGTAGGCATCGAACACGAGGATGAGCACACACTTTTTGAACCCCTGATAGTTGCACAGAATGTCCATCAGCTTCTTGCGGGCGGCATCAAGGCTCTGTTTGGAGAGCTCGTTCAGCTCATCCCACGCAAAGATGATGTTGTAGCCATCCACCAGCAGGTATTCGGGCGCGATCTCCCACTGCTCGGCGTCAAAATCCGGGCGCTCGGTCTTCCGGGTCGGGCGGAATGCGGCCAGCGGGTCCCGCTTGATGGGGCCATAGGTCTGCTCAAAGATCTTCAGCAGCTCGGCGTCCTCTTCCAGTGTGGCGCGGTAGGCGGCCATCCGGCGGGGCCGGGCAGCGGCCTCTTCCGCCGGGCGGGCGGTCTTGCCCCAGCCGCTGTCCACGTGCATGTGGCTGCGCACCTGTTCCCAGGGCACCACGAACCCGGCCCCATGGGAGCAGAAGACCGAATCCGCCGGGTTGTCGAGGTCGTGTTCCGGCTCATAGCCCGCGGCCTCGATGACCTCCGCTGCATTGTGGCAGGGGCGGTAGCCGTCCAGCGTCAGGGTCAGGTGTCCCCGGCCCCGCGTGTAGCCCACCACATCCATCGGGTAGCTGCGCATCGTGGAGGCTGGGGCTGTGCCGGTCAGGGTGGCCGTCTGACCATCTGGAGCCGTCTGGGGCGGGTCGAAGCTGCCGCCCATCTGCTGGACGTCGTTCATCGCACGGCCCACATTCTCGGCCGGAAGTTCCAGCCGGAAGGCGTACCACGGCTCCAGCAGCTGCACTTTGTGGATCTGCGCGGCCATCATCAGGCCCTGCCGCACCGCGCGGTAGGTCGCCTGCCGGAAGTCGCCGCCCTCGGTATGCTTCAGGTGGGCGCGGCCCGCGATGAGGGTGATCTTCATATCGGTCAGCGGGGCACCGGCCAGCACACCAAGGTGCTGTTTTTCTTCGAGATGGGTCAGCACCAGACGCTGCCAGTTCTTATCCAGCACCTCTTCGCGGCAGTCGGCCGCAAACTGCATCCCGCTGCCGCGGGGCAGAGGTTCCAGCTTGAGGTGGACTTCGGCATAGTGGCGGAGCGGCTCATAGTGGCCCACACCCTCGATGGCCTCGGTGATCGTCTCCTTATATAAAATGCCGCCTGGGCCGAAGCACACCTCCAGCCCATAGCGCTCTGCCAGTAGGCTCCGGAGCACCTCCAGCTGGATCTCGCCCATGAGCTGGACGTGGATCTCGCCCAGCGTCTCGTTCCAGACGACGTGAAGCTGGGGTTCCTCTTCTTCCAGCCGATGGAGCTTGCCGAGAGCTGCGTGGACGTCGGCCCCCTCCGGCAGAAGCACCTGATAGCTCAGCACCGGCTCCAGGACCGGCAGGTCGCCGTCCCGCTCTGCGCCCAGACCCTCGCCGGGGCGGGCTTTGGTCAGTCCGGTGACGGCGCAGACCTGCCCTGGCCCGATGCGCTCGGCCAGCGTATACCTGGCACCGGAGTAAAGGCGGAGCTGGTTGGCCTTTTCGGCCCAGGGCTCCCCGTCCACTTCGCCGGTGAGCTGGGCCTTGACCTTCAGTTCGCCGCCGGTCACGCGCAGCCAGGTCAGCCGGGCCCCCTGCTCATCCTGCGAGATCTTGAACACCCGTGCGCCGAAAGCTTCCAGCGCGGGAGCCGGGCGGGTGAAGCGGTCCAGCCCGGCCAGAAGCTCGTCCACACCCTCCAGCCTGAGCGCTGCGCCGAACCAGCATGGAAAAACATGCCGCCGGGCGATGGCCGGGAGAATGTCGGCATCGGTCAGCTCCCCTTTGTCGAGGACGGTTTCCATCAGCCGCTCGTCGCAGAGGGCCAGCGCTTCGTCGCGGGCGGCCGCATCGGCCCCGAAATCCACAAAGCCGTCCCCCAGTCGATGGTTGAGCTGTTCCAGCAGCGCCTCCCGGCCGGGGCCGGGCAGGTCCATCTTATTGAGGAAAACGAAGGTCGGGATGTGATACCGCCGCAGCAGACGCCAGAGCGTTTCGGTGTGGCTCTGGACGCCGTCGGTGCCGCTGATGACCAGCACCGCATAATCGAGCACCTGCAGGGTGCGCTCGGTCTCGGTGGAAAAGTCCACATGGCCGGGGGTATCCAGCAGGGTGAAGTCGGTGTTTCCTGCCGTCAGCAGGGCCTGTTTGGAAAAGATGGTGATGCCGCGCGCCTTTTCCAGCGCGTCGGTGTCGAGAAAGGCGTCCTTATGGTCCACGCGGCCCAGCTTCCGGATGGCACCGGCGCGGTAGAGCATGGCTTCGGAAAGGGTGGTCTTGCCGGAGTCCACATGGGCGAGGATGCCCACCACCAGCTGCTTGTGCGGTTTCTCCATGGTCTGCACCCTTCCTTATAAAAAGCTGATGCAGAGCGCCACCACCACCAGCGGCACCCCCAGCACCAGATTGGAGAGCATACTGCAATAGGTGCGCTCTTCCGGCTCCAGCTCCTCAAAGGAGACGATCTTCTCGTCGGCATAGTCCATGATGGAGCGGGTGGCGTGGAACTTTTTCTGCGGCTTGATCCCTTTGAACTCTTCGAGCAGGTGGTGGATGGTCAGGCCGTCCAGCCGCATATAGTCCACCCACGCCCAGATGAGCAGCACCACGCCGCACAGAAAGCCCGGTGCCTCCCACATGGAGAAGGTGCCGTCGCTGACATACCGCTCCCACAGCAGCATCAGCACAGCCACGATGGAAGTGCGGGTCACAGTTTTATATAAGATGGGATGAAGCATATAGCCTTTGTACATCGCGCGTAGTTTTTTCATGGTTTGCTCCTTATTCCGATACAGATACATTTTATTGTAGCATGTTTTTATGAAAAAAGATAGCAGAATCGTCCGTGGTGAAAAAACAGTCCACTTTTTTTCTTTGGAAGCCTGCCGCTTTCCGCAGCCACCCGGTGCTTTGGATTCTTTTGCATTTTTCCGCTGCTGCTTTTCATGCAAAAGCGGCTGTCATCCTTTTGTTTCCAATTCATTGCTTTAATCCATTGACTTCTTTTCAATACAGTGCTAAAATATCCGAAGTGCGACGTTTGCCCTTCCTGTGCATTTTTTCGTGGAGGACAGGCCACACTCGTTCAGGAATAGGAAAAAACGGCGCAGGCAGACCGCCTGTGCCAGAGATCTGGGAGGATCCATCCATGAGTATCAATTTTGAGTCTCACAAGCTCGACCGCCGCAGCTTCCTCAAGGGCGCAGGCATGGTCGGCGCAGCCAGCCTGCTGGCCGCATGCGGCGGCAAGTCCGACAACGGCAGCAGCGCTGCTTCCACCAGCGGTGCCACAGCCCCCAACACCACCGGTGCCACCCCGCTGAAGGAGTTCATCTCTTTTGAGAGCGGCAACCGTGAGCTGGAAAGCTGGAACATGCTGTACACCCAGCAGTCTTCCGACGCCAACGTCATCACCAACCTGTGGGACGGCCTGCTGAGCTTCGACTGCTACGGCAAGGTCGCGCCCGCCATCGCTTCCAGCTGGGAGCACAACGACGATTCCACCGTCTGGACCTTCCACCTGCGCGATGACGTCGATTGGGTCGATGCCAACGGCGAGGTGAAGGACCACCTGACCAGCAAGGATTTCCTGGTCGGCTTCGAGTGGGTCATGAACTCCTACAAGAATGAGGCCAACAACACCTCCATGCCCAACGATACCGTCGTGGGCGCTGCCGATTACTACGAGCAGACCAAGGCAGCCGGCGACGCTGCCGCCGACATGACCTATGAGGACATGCTGGCGGCCGGTGTCGGCATCGAGGCTCCTGATGACTACACGCTGGTCTTCACCTGCAAGGATCCCTGCCCGTACTTCGACACCGTGGCGGCTTACAACAGCTTCTACCCCGTCGCTCCCGCCCTGCTCGACGAGCTGGGCATCGAGGGCTTCCGCGGCTGCGACAACACCACCATGTGGTACAATGGCCCGTACGTCGTCGAGGAGTATATCCAGGGCAACACCAAGAGCTATATCCCCAACCCCAGCTACTACGATGCAGCCAACGTCAGCCGCTTTGAGCGCCTGACCATCACCATGATCTCCGATGGCTCCATCAGCCTGCAGCTGTACGAGAACCGTGAGCTGGACGAGGTCGATCTGGGCGAGAGCAGCATCGCCACCATCCAGGCCGATCCTTCCAACGTGTTCAACCAGCAGCTGTGCGAGAAGCGCCCCAAGAAGTTCAGCTACTGCTTCATCTTCAACTACGACAAGCGCAAGGCCGACGGCACCGCCGATGAGAACTGGAACAAGGCCATCGCCAACAAGGCATTCCGCCAGTGCTTCTCCAAGGGTCTGGAGCTGTCCAAGTTCTACGCTCGCTACAACCCCATCAACCCGCTGAAGTGCGAGAACGACTTCTTTACCATGAGCGGCCTGTGCTACACCACCGACGGCACCGATTACACCAGCCTGGTCGCTAAGGAGCTGGGTCTGGACGGCGAGAAGTATGATGGCAAGACCATGAAGCGTCTGCGCACCAACAACGGCGACATCACCGACCTGAAGAAGCAGGCCATGGACGAGCTGAGCGCCATCGGCGTCACCTTCCCGGTGCACTGCTCTTACTATATCCTGGCCGGTTCCACCACCGCTCTGGACAGCGCGACCGTCCTGAAGCAGTGCTTCACCGACAGCTTCGGCGATGACTTCATCGTGCTGGACATCGAGACCTTCGTCTCCTCCACCATGAAGGAGGTCGTGGCACCCAAGCTGCAGAGCTTCGTCCACATGGGCTGGGGCGCTGACTTCGGCGATCCCATCAACTTCCTGACCCAGATCGTCGTCCACGACGACAACGCTTACTACAGCTGCAACATGACCAACATCGAGGGCATCGCCGAGAACGGTGCCGCCGATTACCAGAAGGATCTGGTGGCTGCCTACGAGCAGTTCACCGACCTGGTCAACGAGGGCCGCGCCATCGTCAACGACACCGATGCACGCTACGCTGCCTTCGCAAAGGCTGAGGCCTACTTCCTGGAGGAGAATCTGATCTTCCCCACCGTCTACGATGTGACCTGGTGCCTGACCCACGCCAACGAGTACAGCAAGATCAACGCCATGTACGGCCCCTGCAACTACAAGGCTGTCAACTGGGAGACCAGCGAAGAGGCTTACACCACCGAGCAGTACGAGGAGTTCGCCGCTGCTTTCGATGCAGCCACCCAGGCCTGATCGGTTTTTGAGCGCATTCTAAGTTAAGCACTTTTCCCCCGGCGGGAGCTGTTCGCAAAGCGGATGGCTCCCGCTCTTTTATTATGTAAAGTGTTTCGCACCTGTTCGTTTGTGAAGAACAATTTCGGTTGTTTTGTATTTCAAAAACAGTGTTAAACTTTTTGCATCCTTCGTCAGACAAAAACAAATATATTTCATCATTTTTCACAGTCTGTCTTTCTTTTTTGAAGAGGTTCCTGTCCATGCTCCATTGACAGCTTATTCTTTTAATGGTATAATAATCAGCGTGTTAAGGTTTTGCGGGAGGAGCACAGGCACAGACAGAGGGGTCTGTATCTGCGCTCTTTTGTATTCCTCAGCAGTACAGGAGATGCGAAGCTCCCGCAAAGGAGTGGGAAACAAGCAGGACAACGCGCCCTGCACCATGCACCGAAGCACGGAAAAAATTTTAGGGAGGATAACACAATGAACATCAATCACGAGTCTCATGCAATCAGCCGCCGCAGCTTTCTGAAGGCTTCCGGCGTTGTTGGTGCCGCCGGCATCCTGGCAGCCTGCGGCGGCAGCTCCAGCAGCTCCACCGCTGCTTCTTCCGGCGCAACCAGCGCCCCCAACACCACCGGCGCTACTCCGCTGAAGGAGTTCATCTCCTGGGAGGCCACCAATCGTGAGCTGGAGAGCTGGAACATGCTGTACAGCCAGATGGCTTCCGACATGAATGTCACCACCAACCTGTGGGAGGGCCTGCTGAGCTTTGACTGCTACGGCAAGGCTGTGCCTTCCGTGGCCAAGGAGTGGAGCCACAACGAGGACTCCTCCGTCTGGACCTTCAACCTGCGCGACGATGTCGACTGGGTGGACGTCAACGGCGAGGTCAAGGCTCACCTGACCAGCAAGGACTTCCTCGTGGGTCTGGAGTGGGTGCTGAACGCAGCCAAGAACCAGGCCAACAACACTTCCATGCCCAACGAGACTCTGGTGGGCGCTGCGGACTACTACCAGAAGACCAGCGACATGGGCGACGCTGCTGCCGACCTGACCTACGAAGATATGCTGGCCGCCGGTGTGGGCGTTGAGGCTACCGATGATTACACCCTGGTCTTCACCTGCAAGGCTCCCTGCCCGTACTTCGATACCGTGGCTGCTTACACCAGCTTCTACCCCGTCTCTGAGGATCTGATCACCGAGCTGGGCATCGAGGGCTTCCGTGCCTGCGATTACACCAACATGTGGTACAATGGCCCGTATGTGGTGGAGGAGTTCATCAGCCAGAACACCAAGAGCTACATCCCCAACCCCAACTACTTTGGTGCAAACGATGTGTCCCGCTTCGACCGCTTCACCGTTACCATGATCAGCGACGGCACCGTTACCTTCCAGCTGTATCAGAACCGTGAGCTGGACGAGATGGATGTCGGCGAGAGCACCCTGACCACCATCCAGGCCGATCCCAACAGCGAGTACAATGCTCAGCTGTGTGAGAAGCGCCCCAAGAAGTTCAGCTACCAGATGCACTTCAACTACCAGAAGAACAACGAGGACGGCACCCCCGACGACAACTGGAATAAGGCCATCGCCAACACTGCCTTCCGTCAGTGCTTCTACAAGGGCCTGGAGCTGACCAACTGGTATGCACGTACCAACAAGATCAACCCCCTGAAGTGCGAGAACGACTACTACACCATGCCGGGCGTCTGCTACAACACCAAGGGCGAGGAGTACACCACCCTGGTCGCCAAGGAGATGGGCTTCGACAAGGAGTCTTATGACGGCAAGACCATGATCCGTCTGCGCTCCAACAACGGCGACATCGCGGACCTGAAGAAGCAGGCTATGGACGAGCTGAGCGCCATCGGCGTCACCTTCCCCGTCCACGCTGCTTACTACATCATCGCCGGCAACTCCACCGCTCTGGACAGCGCAACCGTCCTGAAGCAGTGCTTCACCGACAGCTTCGGCGATGACTTCATCGTGCTGGATATCAAGACCTACGTTTCTTCCCTCACTCAGGAAGTCCGCAACCCGCAGCTGCAGAGCTTCGTCATCAACGGCTGGGGCGCTGACTTCGGTGACCCCGTCAACTTCGTTGGTCAGGAGATCCTGCACGACGACAACGCTTACTACAGCTGGTACTACTCCAACATCGCCAAGGTCGTCGAGGCCGGCCCCGCTGACTGGCAGAAGGATCTGGTCGCTGCTTACGAGGAGTTCACAGATCTGGTCAACACCGCAAAGGCCATCGTCGATGATACCGATGCCCGCTATGCTGCCTTCGCAAAGGCTGAGGCCTGCATGCTGAACAACGTTCTGGACTGCCCCTGCTACTTCGAGGTGGCCTGGACTCTGACCCACGCCAACGAGTACAGCAAGATCAACGCCATGTACGGCCCCTGCAACTACAAGGCTGTCAACTGGGAGACCAGCGAAGAGGCTTACACCACCGAGCAGTACGAGGAGTTCGCTGCTGCATTCGATGCTGCCACCAAGGCCTGAGTTTTCCACCGCACCCCAAAATAAAAGTTAAAGGTTCGATAACATGTTAAAATACACGGTTAAGCGGCTGCTCCAGTCGCTTGTCACAATCTTTTTGATCGCAACAGCCGTCTTTTTGATGATGCGCTGTCTGCCGACGGACTACTACTTCACTGAGGAACAGCTCATGAAGTTCACCGATCAGCAGAAGACCGCTGCTCTGGAAGCAGCCGGCCTGACCGACCCCATCCCCACCCAGCTGATCAAGTTCTACAACGATCTGCTGCATCTGGACTTCGGCACATCCCGCCGCATCCAGAACGGTGCATCGGTGGTCAAGGTCATCGGCAAAAAGTTCGGCGTCTCGATGCGCCTGGGCCTCACCGCCTCCGGCATCTCTCTGGTGCTGGGTGTGCTGATGGGCATTCTGCAGGCCGCATTCAAGGACAAAGTGTTCGACTGGATCGGCACGGCTTACACCGTGTTCGTCAACGCAGTTCCTTCTCTGGTCTCGTATTCGCTGGTCCTGGTCTTCGGCTCCAAGTACCTGGGCTTCCCCACGCTGTACTCCACCCGCAATGTGGGTGCGTCCAGCGTGCTGCCCATCACCTGCCTGTCGCTGGCTTCCATTGCAGGCTATGCCCTGTGGACCCGCCGCTACATGGTCGATGAGCTCACCCGCGACTACATCAAACTGGCGCGTGTCAAGGGCCTGAGCTCCCGCGAGATCATGTTCAAGCACGTGCTGCGCAACGCCATGGTCCCCATGGTGCAGTATATCCCCCAGTCTATCCTGCTGACGGTCGGCGGCTCTCTGCTGATGGAGCGCTTCTTCTCCGTCCCCGGCATGGGCCCCCTGCTGACCGACGCCATCCAGCGTTATGACCTGAACGTCGTGCAGACGCTGGTCATCCTGTATGCCGTTCTGGGCATCGTGGGTGTTTTCCTGGGCGACGTGCTGATGATGGTGGTCGACCCGCGTATTACTCTGACCGGAAAGGAGGAAGCTCGCTGATGGCTAAGGCATCGGATTTTGAGGGCAAGAAGCAGGACGAACTGTTCTACTTCGTCGAATACTCTCCGGAAGAAGCCGAGCGCATCGGCTATTCCAACTATTCCTACTGGGGTTCCGTCATCCAGAACTTCCTCAAGCAGAAGGTCGCTGTCTTCTGCCTGATCCTGTTCCTGGCACTGAGCGTGTTCTCTTTCATCGCACTGGCCATTGGCAAGTACGATTACACCACCCTGATCTCGGATACGAGCAAGGCATTCATCAAGCCGAACAGCGAATACTGGTTCGGCACCGACAACCTCGGCCGTGACTACTGGTGCCAGGTGTGGTACGCCACCCAGGTCTCCATCCGTCTGGCTCTGGTCGTTGCCGTTGGCGAGAGCATCGTCGGCGTCATCTTCGGCCTGATCTGGGGCTACGTCCGCAGCCTGGACCGCTTCTTCACGGAGCTGTACAACCTGATCGACAATGTGCCCTATATCATCTATATGACCCTGATCGCCCTGATGATCGGTCAGAGCTTCTGGATCATGGCCATTTCGATGATCGCCATCAACTGGCTGTCCATGGCGCGCCGTGTCCGCAACATGGTCTTCATGTACCGTGACCGCGAGTACAACCTCGCTTCCCGCTGCCTTGGCACCCCGCTGTGGCGTGTTCTGACCAAGAACATCCTGCCGTATCTGGTCTCTGTCATCATCCTGCGCATGGCGCTTTCCATCCCCGCCACCATCAACCTGGAGTCTACGCTGTCCTACCTGGGCCTGGGCCTGGGCATCGACACCCCGTCTCTGGGCCTGCTCCTGAGCAAGGTGCGCGGCTTCTTCCTGGATTACCCGTACCTGCTGGTCTTCCCTGCATCCATCGTGTCCATCATCTCGATCTCGTTCTACATCATGGGCAACGCTTTGTCGGATGCGGCAGACCCGCGCAACCACGTTTGATAGATTGGAGAGAGAAACGTAAATGGATAGAAAACCGATTATCTCTGCCAAAGACGTGGAGATCACTTTTAGCCTGCGCGGCCGCAAACTGAACGCCATCCGCAAGTGCTCGCTGGACCTGTATGAAGGCGAGACCCTCGCCATCGTCGGCGAGTCCGGCTCCGGCAAGTCCGTGTTCACCAAGACCTTTGTGGGTATGCTGGATGCCAACGGTACCATCACCGGCGGTTCCATCCTGTACGAAGGCCGCGATATGACCAAGTTCACCGAAAAGGACTGGCTTGGCGTCCGCGGTAAGAAGATCGCCATGGTCATGCAGGACCCGATGACCAGCCTGAACCCGCTGAAGAAGATCGGCAAGCAGATCCAGGAGAGCATCGAGCATCATCAGGGCCTGAAGGGCGAAGCCGCCAAGAAGGCCGCCATTGAGATGCTGGGCAAGGTCGGCATCCCCGACCCGGAGCGCCGCTACGAACAGTATCCGCACGAGTTTTCCGGCGGTATGCGCCAGCGTGTCGTCATCGCCATTGCAGCGGCCTGCCGCCCGCAGATCCTGATCTGCGACGAGCCGACCACCGCACTGGATGTGACCATCCAGGCGCAGATCCTGCAGCTCATCCGCGATCTGCAGAAAGAACTGGGCATGTCCGTCATCTACATCACCCATGACCTGGGTGTTGTGGCCAACGTGGCAGACCGCGTGGCCGTCATGTACGCCGGCCAGATCGTGGAATACGGCACCGTTCAGGAGATCTTCTACGACGCATGGCATCCCTACACCTGGGCGCTGCTGCAGGCTCTGCCGCAGCTGGGCACCAAGGGCGAGAGCCTGCCCACCGTGGATGGCACTCCCCCGAACCTGTTCAACGAGATCCATGGCGATGCTTTCGCCCCCCGCAACAAACATGCGCTGGCTATCGACTTCGTGGCAGAACCTCCGTTCTTCCAGGTGTCCGAGACCCATGCAGCAAAGACCTGGTATCTGGACCCGCGCGCGCCCAAGATCGAGCGCCCGCACTCCATCCAGAACCTTCGTGAGAAAATGGGAAAGATGGGAGGTTCCAACTTAAATGGCTGAGCGTGAAAAGCTGATTGAGCTGAAAGACCTTCAGATCACCTTTGGCTCTGGCAAAAAGAAATTTGTGGCTGTGGACCATGTCAATTTTGACATCTACAAGGGCGAGACCTTCTCGCTGGTCGGCGAGTCCGGCTCCGGCAAGACCACCATTGGCCGTGCCATCTGCCGCATCAACCCGACCTCCGGCGGCGACATCCTCTTCAAAGGCCAGAAGATCAACGGCAAGATCTCCAAAGAGCTGGACCAGGAGGTCATCCGCAAGATCCAGATGATCTTCCAGGACCCCATGGCATCCCTGAACGAGCGCGCCAAGGTCGAGTACATCGTGGCCGAGGGTCTGCTGAACCACCACCTGTACAAAGACCAGGACGACCTGCACAACAAGGTCATGGACGCGCTGCACGAAGTCGGCCTGCTGCCGGAGTTCGCTTCTCGCTTCCCGCACGAGTTCTCCGGCGGCCAGCGTCAGCGCATCGGCATCGCCCGTGCTCTGGTCATGCAGCCGGAGTTCATCGTGGCCGATGAGCCCATCTCGGCTCTGGATGTCTCCATCCGCGCACAGGTGCTGAACCTGCTGAACGAGATGAAGAAGAGCCGCGGCCTGACCTACCTGTTCATCGCACATGACCTGTCGGTCGTCCGGTTCATCTCGGACCGCATCGCCGTCATCAGCAAGGGCCGTATCGTGGAGCTGGCCGAGGCGGAGGAGCTGTTCCTCCATCCGCTGCACCCCTACACCAAAGCCCTGCTGAGTGCCGTTCCCATCCCCGACCCCGCTCTGGAGAAGAACAAGAAGCTGCTTGTTTATGATCCGTCCATCCACGATTACAGCGTGGAGAAGCCGGTCTGGGAAGAGATCGCCAACGGTCACTTCGTCTATGGCAACCAGCGCGAGCTGGAAGGCTACCGCAAGGAGTACGAAAGCCAGCTTTAAGCTGAACCGCTTTCCGGTATTTTAACACAAATGCCCCGCCGTTTGAGGGAGACCTCAGCGGCGGGGTTTTGTGTTTGACACAGCATCGTCAAAATGATATAATAGCAACGAGAAAGACGCATTCGTTGCGTCCGCATTCTCAACAAGAACCGAAAGAGGTGGAGATACGATGACAACTTTGAATATTCCGATTGACGAAAAAGTCGAAAAAGAAGCGGAAGAGCTGTTCTCTGATTTTGGTCTTGATATTCCTACGGCTGTCAACATCTTTCTGCGTCAGTCCATTCGTGAAAACTGTATTCCCTTCAACATTGAGCGGGAAGTTCCAAATGCCGACACGATCGCTGCCATGCGAGAAGCAGAAGATATGAAAAAACATCCTGAAAAGTATAAAGGCTATCACGATGTGGATGAAATGATGAAGGATCTGTTGGCATGAAATACGAGATCAAGCCTTCTTCACGATTCAAAAAGGATATGAAGCTGGTCAAAAAGCGTGGTTATGACCCCCGACTGATTGAAACTGTCATCAAAACACTTGCCAATGGGGAGCCGCTGGACAAAAAATACAGAGACCATATCCTCGTCGGTGATTATTCCGGCTTTCATGAATGTCACATTACACCGGACTGGCTGCTCATCTACCAGATCTACGATGAGGAGCTCTATTTGCTTTTGTCCCGAACCGGAACACACAGCGATCTCTTTTAATGATGAAAACAGCAGCGCCCCGCAGGGACCTTCTCAGAAGGCTCTGCGGGGCGCTGCTATGTGATTCAGGAGATCTTCCCGAAAAAGAATGCTTACTCCACGATGATGCTCTTACCCGTCATCTCTGCGGGGACAGGCAGGCCGATATAGGGCAGCATGGTGGGCGCAATGTCGGCCAGGCAGCCACCCTCACGCAGCTTCACATCGCCGCAGCCAATGGCCACAAAGGGCACCACATTGGTGGTGTGTGCGGTGAAAGGAGTGCCGTCGGGGTTCTTCATCTTCTCTGCATTGCCGTGATCGGCGGTCAGGAAGGCGCAGCCGCCCGCATCCAGCACAGCGGTGACAACTTCCTTGACAGCAGCGTCCACGGCCTCTACGGCCTTCACAGCGGCCTCAAAGACGCCGGTGTGGCCGACCATGTCGCAGTTGGCGAAGTTCAGGATGATAACATCATACTTGCCGCTCTCGATCCGCTGCTTGCACTCTGCAGCAACCTCCGGAGCGCTCATCTCCGGCTGCAGGTCGTAGGTGGCCACCTTCGGGCTGGGGATGACGCAGCGGTCCTCCCCCGCGTAGGGAGCCTCGACACCGCCGTTGAAGAAGAAGGTGACGTGTGCGTACTTCTCGGTCTCGGCGATGCGCAGCTGGGTCTTACCGTTCTCGGACAGGTACTGGCCCAGAACGTTCTTCAGCTCCACGGGAGGATAGGCGACCTCGCAGTTGGGCATGGTGGCGTCATACTCGGCCATGCAGACATAGTGGACCTGCTTGCGGCCGCCGCGGCGCTCAAAGCCGGTGAAGGCGTCGTCGCAGAAGATGCGGGTCATCTGGCGGGCACGGTCGGGGCGGAAGTTCATGAAGATAACGGTATCGCCATCCTGCACACGGCCGCCCTCGCAGGTGACAACGGGCACGACGAACTCGTCGGTCACATCGGCAGCATAGCTGGCCTCGATCGCCTCTGTAGCGTTGGCATACTGCTCGCCCTCGCCGTAGACGAATGCCGCGTAGGCCTTCTCCTCACGGTCCCAGTTGTTGTCGCGGTCCATGGCATAGTAACGGCCGGAGACGCTGGCGATCTTGCCGATGCCCAGCTCATCGAGCTTGGCCTGCAGGTCGGCCAGGAAGCCCTTGCCGGAGTGCGGGTCGGTATCACGGCCGTCGGTGATGCAGTGGAGATAGACCTCCTTGGCACCCATGTGCTTGGCCATTTCCAGAACACCGAACCAGTGGTCAGCGTGGCTGTGGACGCCGCCGGTGCCGACCAGGCCCATCAGGTGGATGGCCTTCCCTGCGTCGATGGCAGCTTTCATGTTCTTGACGAGGACCGGGTTCTTGAGCATCTCGCCGTCCCGGATGGACTTGGTGATGAGGGTCAGCTGCTGATAAACGATGCGGCCTGCGCCCATGTTGGTGTGGCCGACCTCAGAGTTTCCCATCTGGCCGTCGGGCAGGCCGACTGCCATGCCGGAAGCGTCGATGGTGGTCATGGGGTACTTTGCCATCAGAGAGTCGATAAACGGCTTGTTTGCGGCGGCCACAGCGTTGCCATAGGTCTCGTTGGGGGTCCAGCCAAAGCCGTCCATGATGCAGAGCATTACGGGTTTCTTGGACATAAATGGTATCTCCTTTGATTTTGAACTAAAAAGCGCCCGGCTTCAGCGCTTGCAAACGGCGCGGCCGGGCGCTGGGGGGATTTGCAAAAGGCAGTGTGCGATGCGGGGAAACTCTGTTTCTCAGCCCTTGGTCGCAGCGTTGACGATGACTGCAAAATCCGGAGCCTTCAGGGAAGCGCCGCCGATCAGGCCACCATCGACATCCTTCTTGCTCAGCAGCTCTTCGCAGTTCTTTGCATTCATGCTGCCGCCGTACTGCACGGTGGTCGCCTCGGCCACGGCCTCGCCGTAGACCTCACCGATGACCTTGCGGATCTGGCCGCAGACTTCCTCAGCCTGCCGTAGCGGTCTTGCCGGTGCCGATGGCCCAGATGGGCTCATACGCGATGACGACGTTGGCCATCTGCTCTGCGGTGACATCACGCAGAGCGATCTTGGTCTGCATCCGGACCAGCTCCTCGGTCACGCCCTCTTCGCGCTGCTCCAGGCTCTCGCCCACGCAGATGATGACCTTCAGGCCCGCGTTCAGCGCAGCCAGAGCGCGCTTGTTGACGGTCTGGTCGGTCTCTGCGAAGTACTGGCGGCGCTCGGAGTGGCCGACGATGACGTACTCCACGCCCAGATCCACCAGCATCTCTGCGCTGATCTCACCGGTGAACGCACCGGACTTCTCGAAGTGGACGTTCTCAGCACCGACATGGATGTTGGTGCCCTTGGTCTTTTCCACAGCCGTCACCAGATCGGTGAACGGAGTGCAGATGACGACCTCGCAGGAAGCATCCTTGACGGCGGGGATCAGCTCGTCCACCAGCTTGGCTGCTTCCGAAGCGGTCTTGTTCATCTTCCAGTTGCC
>OCQB01001244.1_pt1 | contig 21233 bp, 11 predicted proteins | sample 1538631 | NCBI WGS metagenome assembly OCQB01 (sample SAMN04571713, study PRJEB22368) | human gut metagenome | biome: human gut; material: stool | host: Homo sapiens | place: Luxembourg | collected 2012-10-19
TCCTGTCTGCTGTGCTTCGATCATCTGTCCGCCGCCAATGTAAATCGCTACATGTCCCGGTGTCCAGCAGATATCTCCCGGCTGTGGATCATTTACAATTGTTCCTGCTGCAAGAATATCTCCACTTGTTCTTGGAATTGAAATTCCTGCCTGTCTATAGCAATACTGTACAAGTCCTGAACAATCCAGTCCAACTCCAGGTGTAGATCCGCCCCATACATATGGAACTCCGATCTGTGAATAAGCTGCATTTACAATAATGCTTCCCTTATCTGCACTATAGCTTGGGCTTGATGAGGAAGAACTTGAGTTGCTTGAGCTTGAACTGCTGGAAGAACTACTGCTTGAGCTACTGGAGCTTGAGCTGCTTGAACTTCCTGAGCTTGAGCTGCTTGAGCTTGAACTACTGGAAGAACTATTACTTGAGTTATTTCTATTAGAAGAACTACTGCTTGAGTTATTCTTCTTAGCTGCTTCCTCGGCAGCTTTCTTTGCTGCTGCTTCTGCTGCCTTTCTCTTAGCTTCTTCTTCCGCTGCTTTCTTTACAGCTTTATCAATCTTAACATCGAGATTTGCAATCTCACTACTCTTCTCTGTGATTGTAGTATTCAGTTCATCCTTCTGCGCATCATACTCTGTCTGTGTCTCCTGCAGATCAGCCATCTTTGTCTCAAGTGTTGTCTTAAGATCTTCTACTTTCTGAACTGTCGCAACATACTCTTCGAGCTTGTCTCTGTCATAAGAATGTACCTGTTGGGAATATTCTGCCTGTGTCAGTACACTGGAAATATCTCCGGATGTCAGTACCTTCTCCACTGTAGCAGTGCCTGTTCCTTCTTCATACATGTACTTAATACGAAGCTTCATAGCTGCATACTGCTGTTCCTGTTCCTCCTGCGCTGTCTTCAGATCTTCCTCTGTCTGAGAGATTTCCTCACCTGTTTCGATCAGATCATTCTCAAGATCAGAGATCTTGGTCATAAGTGAATTCAGCTGTGTCTGAAGATTACTTACCTGATTCTGTGTCTCCTGCTTCTTCTGCTTCAGATCACTGACCTCGTCAGCAAGTACCGGTGTAACAGTCATTGTACATGCAAGTGTTACTGCAAGAATCATACTGCTTACTTTTTTTAACTTCATCTTTCCACCTATCCTTATTTTTATCTAGTCCCCCATGTGATGCATTATAATTTTTCATATCACAATTCATTGTAAATAGTTACATTATAATTCCACATACTCATATGTTATAATACAACATCTATTGTGTTTTTTCAACATATTTCTCGTAACAAGAGGGTATTTTATTTACATTCTACGTTCAATATTATAGCGTATTTATGTAATATTTTCAATAGTTTCCCTTACTTTTTTCATTTTTTCGTAACATTTTTGTAACAAAAAAATCTGGAAAGTTCTCTTTATTCTTAGATAAACTTTCCAGACTCCTGTTTCACTGTATGATCTTTTATTTTCTACTGAATATATAAGTTTGTATATCCCATCAGGCTTTCATCTACTTCTCTTGCCACTTCACGACCTTCACGGATAGCCCATACAACAAGAGACTGTCCTCTGTGCATATCCCCGGCTGTGAATACATCCTTCACATTTGTAGAATATTTTCCTGCCTCTGTCTTTACATTTGTGCGTTCATTCACTTCTACACCGAATGCTTTTGTTACATAATCCTGACTTCCAAGGAATCCAGCTGCGATCAGAACAAGATCTGCATCTACGGTATACTCGCTTCCTTCTACCGGAACCATCATTTTCCGTCCGGTCTTCCCATCTGTCTTACTCTCAAGCTTGATAAGGACTGCCTTACAGAGATTTCCTTTCTTGTCTTTTACGAATTCTTTCACTGTCGTTGTGTAAACGCGAGGATCAGAACCAAACACAGCGATTGCTTCCTGCTGGCCATAATCTGTCTTGCAGACTCTTGGCCACTCCGGCCATGGGTTCATCGGTGTTCTCTCGTCCGGTGCTTTCGGCATCATCTCCAGCTGGAGAACGCTCTTTGCTCCATGACGGATAGATGTTCCGACACAGTCATTTCCTGTATCTCCGCCTCCGATTACAATTACATTTTTTCCTTTTGCAGAAATGTAGCTTCCTGTTTTAAGCTTCATGTCATTTGCCCATAGTGCTTTCGTTGTTGATTTCAGGAAATCTACTGCAAAATAAATTCCCTGTGCATCTCTTCCCGGTGCTTTGATATCTCTTGGATTTGATGCTCCACATGCAAGGATCACGCGGTCATATTCTTTCAGGATATCTGCCGCCTTCACGTCTTTTCCGACATTACATCCAGTCTGGAAGATAATTCCCTCTTCTTCCATAATCGCAATCTTACGGTCGATAATCTGTTTCTCCAGCTTCATATTCGGAATTCCGTAGCGGAGCAATCCGCCCGGTTTGTCCTCACGTTCAAAAACAGTTACCTGATGACCTCTTCTGTTCAGAAGATCTGCTGCCGCAAGTCCGGACGGACCGGAACCGATCACTGCGACTTTCTTTCCTGTACGCACTTTCGGTGGATTTGCCTTTGCATATCCCATCTCATATGCATTTTCAATAATTGCATATTCATTACTTTTTGATGCAACTGCTTCCTGATTCAGTCCACAGGTACATGCATTTTCACACAGTGCCGGACATACACGGGAAGTAAATTCCGGAAAATTGTTTGTCTTTTTCAGACGTAAATAAGCTTCCTTCCAATTTCCATTGTAGATCAAGTCATTCCACTCTGGCACAAGGTTGTGCAGTGGACATCCACTGGCCATTCCTGCAAGCGGCTTTCCAGACTGACAGAACGGAACTCCGCACGCCATACAGCGTGCGCCCTGAAGCTCCTGCTCTTCTTTGCTAAGAGGCGTATGGAACTCATTGAAATGTTTGATGCGTTCCAATGGGCTCTCTGCCGGTTTATCCTGTCTTTCATAATCCATAAATCCTGTCGGTTTTCCCATCTCTATGCCTCCTATCTTCCGTTCTTGATCATATTAAATGCTTCGATTTTTGCTTTTTCTCTACTAAGTCCTTTTTCTTCCATCTGGATGATCGTGGACATCATTCTCTCATAGTCTTCCGGAATGATCTTCTTGAATTTTGGCAGATATTCTTTGAAATTATCAAGAATCTTCTTACCTACCTCAGAGTTTGTATAAGCAACATGCTCCTGGATCATTCCTTTTAATTCCTGTACATCATACTTATCTGTGACACGTTCAATGTTGACCATTGCTTTATTTACTTTACGATACAGGCTGTTATCGAGATCGATCACATAGGCAATACCGCCGCTCATTCCGGCTGCAAAGTTCTTTCCAACCTGTCCAAGTACAACAACACATCCACCTGTCATATATTCACATCCGTGATCTCCGACACCTTCTACAACTGCACGTGCCCCAGAGTTTCTTACCGCAAAACGTTCTCCGGCAACACCTCCTACAAATACTTTACCACTTGTAGCTCCGTAAAGAGCAACATTTCCGATGATAATATTCTCATCTGATTTGAATTTCACACCTTTCGGCTGGCAAACAACCAGTTTTCCACCGGAAAGTCCTTTTCCAAAATAGTCATTACTGTCTCCTGTCAGTTCCAGTGTCAGTCCTCTTGGGATAAATGCTCCAAAACTCTGACCGCCGGCACCTTTACACTGGATCACATAGCTGTCTTCTTCCAGTCCTTCCGGATATCTTCTTGTAATCTCAGATCCGAAAATTGTTCCGAAAGTACGGTCTGTATTTGTAACATCTACTTCAAGTCCTCTCTTTTCTCCTCTTTCAAGGGCTGGGAGAAGCTGTTTCAATAGTACTTTTTCATCCAACGTCTTGTTAAGTTCAAAATCATAGACTTTCTTTGGATTAAAGATAACACCTTTCTTCTCTTTCGCATATGGATTGTACAGAATCTGTGACAGATCCAGTGTTGCGGCACGCTCTGATGTCGGAACGTCTTTTACTTTCAGAAGATCTGTACGTCCTACCAGTTCATCCACTGTGCGGACACCAAGTTTTGCCATATATTCTCTTAATTCTTCTGCAATAAAACGCATAAAGTTAACAACATATTCCGGTTTTCCGCTGAAACGTTTTCTAAGCTCCGGATTCTGAGTTGCAACACCAACAGGACAAGTATCCAGGTTGCAGACGCGCATCATAACACATCCCATTGTTACAAGCGGAGCTGTTGCAAATCCAAACTCTTCTGCTCCAAGGATTGCTGCAATCGCAACATCACGGCCACTCATGAGCTTACCATCTGTCTCAATACGGACACGCTCACGCAGACCATTCTGAATCAATGTCTGATGAGTTTCTGCAAGTCCAAGCTCCCACGGAAGTCCTGCATTCTGAATCGAGCTTCTCGGTGCTGCTCCTGTTCCTCCGTCATATCCTGAGATCAAGATAACTCCGGCTCCGGCTTTTGCAACACCTGCAGCAACTGTTCCAACACCTGCTTCTGATACCAGTTTCACAGAAATTCTTGCATTTTTATTTGCATTTTTACAGTCATAGATCAACTGTGCAAGATCCTCGATTGAATAAATATCATGATGCGGCGGTGGTGAGATCAGACTTACACCTGGTGTTGAATGACGAGTCTTCGCGATCCATGGATATACCTTTCCACCCGGAAGATGTCCTCCTTCTCCTGGTTTTGCTCCCTGCGCCATCTTGATCTGGATTTCCTGTGCACTGACTAGATATCTGGATGTAACTCCGAATCGGCCGGAAGCAACCTGCTTGATTGCAGAACATCTGTTTGTATCAAGACGCTCAATATCCTCTCCACCTTCACCGGAATTTGATTTACCATGAAGCATATTCATGGCGATCGCCATTGTCTCATGTGCTTCTTTTGAAATAGATCCATAGGACATCGCACCTGTCTTGAATCTTGTTACGATTGAATCTACGCTTTCTACTTCATCAAGCGGTACACTCTTCTTTGGGAAATTGAAATCAAGCTGACCTCTCAGATTGATCTTCTCGCCTTCCTCATCAACCATCTCTGTATACTGCTTGAACATTTCATAATCACCACGTCTTGTGGACTGCTGAAGCATATGGATTGTCTGTGGATTATAGAGATGTTCTTCTCCGCCACTTTTATATTTATGTTTTCCAACACTGTCCAGTGTCGTATCAACCTGCAGTCCAAGCGGATCAAATGCTTCTGTATGGAATGCTGTGTAATCTTCTGCAATTTCTTCAATACCGATACCACCAACACGGCTGACTGTATCTGTAAAATAGCGGTTAATAAAATCTGTCTCGAGACCAATTGCCTCGAAGATCTTTGCTCCCTGATAGGACTGGATCGTTGAAATTCCCATCTTGGATGCAATCTTAATAATTCCATGAATTACTGCTGAGTTATAATCATCTACTGCTGCATAATAATCTTTGTGAAGCAGATTAGACTCAATCAGCTGACGGATTGACTCATGCGCAAGATATGGATTAATCGCACATGCTCCATATCCAAGCAGTGTTGCAAAATGATGAACCTCTCTAGGCTCTCCACTTTCCAGAATCATCGCGACTGAGGTTCTCTTCTTTGTACGTACCAGATGCTGTTGCAGTCCGGATACTGCCAGAAGTGACGGGATTGCAACGTGATATTCGTCTACCTCACGGTCTGTCAGAATCAAAATGTTAGCACCCTCGCGGATCACACGGTCTACTTCAATAAACAGATACTCGATTGCCTTCTCAAGACTTGTGTTTTTATAATAAGTGATTGGAATCTCTGCAACCTTGAATCCATCCACTTTCATATTTTTAATTTTCAGAAGATCTGTATTGGTCAGAATCGGGTTATTGACTCTGAGCATCTTACAGTTCTCTTCCTTCTGCTCCAGAAGGTTACCGTCTGTTCCGACATAAATTGTTGTAGATGTTACAACTTCCTCACGGATTGCATCGATCGGTGGGTTTGTTACCTGTGCAAACAACTGTTTAAAATATCCGAACAGTGGCTGACGTTTCTGCGAAAGGACTGAAATCGGTGCATCCATTCCCATCGCTGCGGTTCCTTCGGCACCGTTCTTTGCCATTGTCAGAATAGAAGTTTTCACGTCTTCATAAGAATAGCCAAATGCTTTCTGAAGCTGTGTACACTCTTCGGCAGTATACTTTGGCACATCCTTATTCGGGATTTTCAAATCCTTCAGCTGAATCAGATTACTGTCCAGCCATTCTCCATATGGGAACTGATTTGCATATTTTTCTTTTAATTCCTCATCATCGATCACGCGTCCTGCAACAGTATCAACAAGAAGCATTTTGCCTGGATGAAGTCTTTCTTTCATCACGATCTTGGATGGATCGATATCCAGAACTCCAACCTCTGAAGAAAGAATCAGATTATCATCATCTGTAATGTAATATCTGGAAGGGCGAAGTCCGTTACGGTCAAGTACTGCTCCCATAACATCTCCATCTGAGAACAAGATTGACGCCGGTCCATCCCATGGCTCCATCATTGTTGCATAATATTGATAGAAATCTTTCTTGTTCTGGGACATCTCTTTATTGTTGATCCAAGGTTCCGGAATACAGATCATAACTGCAAGCGGAAGATCCATTCCACTCATCACCATGAATTCTAATGCGTTGTCAAGCATTGCGGAGTCAGAACCTGAAATATTGATTGCTGGAAGTACTTTGTGAAGTTCGCCTTTCAGACATCCTGCCTCCATCGTTTCCTCACGGGCACGCATCTTATCTGCATTACCACGGATCGTATTGATCTCTCCGTTGTGGACCATAAAGCGGTTCGGATGCGCTCTCTGCCAGCTCGGTGCAGTATTCGTACTGAATCTGGAATGTACCATTGCAATTGCAGAAATAAATTCTTCATCCTGCAGATCTTCAAAGAAAAGTCTCAGCTGTCCTACAAGGAACATTCCTTTGTAAACGATTGTTCTGCTGGAAAGTGAAACAACATAAGTATCATCACTGCTCTGTTCGAAGATTCTTCTGACTACATACAGTCGACGGTCAAAGTCGATTCCTTTCTCGTATTTTGCAGGACGTTCAATAAATGCCTGCATAATACATGGCATGCAATCTACTGCTGTCTTTCCAAGAATGTCCGGATGAATCGGAACTTCTCTCCAGCCCAAGAACTTCAATCCTTCTTTTTTTACAATAACCTCGAAAATCTTTTTCGCCTGATTGCGTTTTAATTCATCCTGCGGAAGAAAGAACATACCTACACCGTAATCTCTTTCATCTTTCAGCTTGATCCCAAGTGGCTGACAGACTTTTTTGAAAAATCCATGAGGAATCTGTATCAGAATACCCACGCCATCTCCTGTCTTTCCTTCTGCATCTTTTCCGGCTCTGTGCTCAAGTTGTTCTACAATACTCAAGGCTCCTGCCACTGTACTATGTGTCTTTTTGCCTTTGATATTGACAATTGCACCAATACCACAGTTATCATGTTCAAAACTTTCGCGGTAAAGACCACGATTCTGACTTTCCATTTCTTTCCTCATAGTCGCTATCCTTTCTTCCTGTAATCTAAAGTTTACTTTAAAATCTTCTTTGTCCGGCGCATTCAATCATTTCTTTCTCACGTCGTGTAAAACTTTTTCTAGAATATACACCCTTTTACCTAGGCTGTAAATATGGAAATTCTTGTAAATTGTCTGATTATTTGATTTTTCGTTATTTTTCTTTTAATAGTCAGATTATTTTGATTTTCTTATAAAAATAATATTAATTATTAAGATTTCTGTTTTTCTTTGATTTTATTTAATAAAATACTGGATTAAAAAGAAAATGCGCGACAAGGTTTCGCACCTCATCGCGCACAATTTAAGATTGTATTTTTATTAATACAATTTATTTCATTCGTATTTTTTCACTATTCTTCTGTTTTCTGAGTACTCACCGGATCCCCGCTTCTCTGAATCCACACAAAACAAGCTGCACAGATAAATGTGCTGATGATCACTGCCACTGCCATTTTAAACGGTTCTCTGGCAAGCCATTTAAATACTCCGATATCTGTAAAGATCAAAGAGCCCAGATTCAAAACAACGTGAAGCATAATCGGAGCTTTCATTGAACCAAATTTCTCATAAATATAGCACAGAAGAATTCCTAGGAGGAAAGTGTAAATCATCTGTACCGTGTTGGTATGTGTGACTGAGAAAAACAGTGCTGACCAGATTGCCGCATAATAAAATCCTCTGGTCTCCCGGTACCTCTGATAGAGCACTCCGCGGAACATAAATTCCTCTGCAATCGGAATTACAAATCCAAATACAATAATCTGGACCACAAAATCTGCTGAATACATATTCTGTGCGGTCTGGATATACTCCGGATCAACCAAAACGGCCTGTGCCATAGCGGACAGACATGTAGCACCAATACTTCCGATCACTCCCATCACAAAAAGTGACCAGTAATTCTTCAGTGGCTTTTGAACCCCCATCCGCTGTATCCCTGCAATCTGCTCTTTCTTTCGATCGATAACAAACAATGTAACTGTCAGAAACAACGTTGCTGCTGTAGCAATCCCTGCAATCGCAATCTGACCTCCTATGATTTTATCAAACGCAGGACTTAACACTTCATAGTACTTATTCATCATTTCCTGATAATTAAGAACTTCTCCACTTTGTGTCATCCTGGAAGATGCTTCCCCCATAAAAGGAAGAATGATTATAAACTCAATCACAAATTCCATCACCAGCTGGATTCCCCAGAATCCAAGTAAAGGACCGGCAGCTCTCCAGAAGGAGCGTCTCGGATCATTTTTCATAAGACAATTCCTCCGCTATCTTCTGAATCCACTCTCTGATCTTTCCGGCTTCACCTTTTACAGTTCCCTGAACCATCTCCGGCTTTCCGCCTCCCCGTCCTTCGAATGCAGCATTTAACATTTTGGAAAATGCACGAAGATCCTGGGTTCTGCTTCCGATCACATAACGGTATCCCGCTGCATCATTTCCATAAAACACAGCACAAAGAATTCTTTCTTTTTCAAGCACTTCATTCACATACTGACGCATGGCATCCGCACTGATATCCTCCGAAAACATACAGACCGTTTTTTCTTCTTCCGGAACAGACTGCGCCCAGACGTGTACAAGCTGGCGTTCTTTCTCCACCAGTGTCCGTTTCAAAGAATCCAGCTCTTCTTTCAAGTGTCCCACTGCCTCTGCTGTATCATATTCTTTCGCACAGAGCAACGCTGAAATTTTCCTGTTCTGTTCCTGCTTCTTCTCATAATCTGTAAGTGCACGGCTTCCACAGAGCATTGTCACACGAACGCCGCCTTTGTATCGCTGCATATTAACAAGCTTGATCATACCGATCTCTCCTGTGCGTTCAACATGCGGCGCACAGCACGCACAGATATCATATCCCGGAACCGATACGATACGAACCTGTCCCTCAATCTCAATCTTACTGCGGTAATCCAGTTCTTCCAGCTCTTCTTTGGATGGATAGGACACTTCTATTGTCAGATTCTTCCACACTGCACGATTTGCTTCAAGTTCAATCTCCTGCAGTGCTTCTTTTGATATCTCTCCATCAAAATCCATCGTACAATCTTCTGTTCCAAGATGAAATCCGACATTGTTGAAACCGTATCTTGCATGCACGATTCCGGAAACAATATGCTCTCCGGTGTGCTGCTGCATCTTCATAAATCTGGTCTCCCAGTCGATCTCGCCTTCAACAATCTCTCCTGCTTCAAACGGCTGATCTGTAATATGCAAAATTCTTCCATTCTTTTCCCGAACATCAGATACCTTCGCATCCTTCAGTTTTCCTGTATCTGCATACTGTCCACCGCCTTCCGGAAAGAATGCTGTACGGTCAAGTTCTACCGCATAGCATCCTTCCTTTTTCTCATACGGCTCACATTCCAGAACCATTGCAGTAAATTTTGAAAGATGGCTGTCATTGTAAAACAGTTTTTCTGTTCTTGTACCATCCATCAATCCATTTTCTGTCATAATTCGTATTACATCCTTTCCGGAGCTGTAAATCCAAGAAGATCAATACAAGTCTCAAGCACTTGCTTCGCAAGTGTAAGAAGTGCAAGATAACCTTTCTTCTTCTCTTCGTCTTCTTCTGCAAGAATCTTTGTCTCATGATAGAACTTATTAAAGTCGTTCGCAAGATCATAGATATATGCACACAACTTATGAGGAGCTGTCTCTTTATATACATTATCGATCACTTCATTGAATTTCACTACCTGAAGCATCAGAGACTTCTCTGCATCATTCTCAGCCGGTCTGATCGTTCCGTCAAGAACTCCTCCATTCTCAGCATATTTCTTGAGAATAGACTTAATTCTAACGATTGTATAAAGAATATACGGTCCTGTATTTCCCTCAAAGGAAGTAAATCTGTCAACATCAAAGATATAATCTTTAGAAGCCTGGTTAGAAAGATCTCCGTACTTGATTGCTGCAAGTCCAACTTCTTCTGCTGTACGTCTTGCATCTTCTTCCTCTACTGTACGGTTGTCCATGATCTTCTTATACATCTCTTCATCAATCTCACGGATCAGATTCTCAAGACGCATAACACCGCCTTCTCTTGTCTTAAACGGCTTACCATCTTTTCCGTTCATTGTACCAAATCCAAGGAATGTAAGTTCTGTCTCCGGTTTTACAATTCCTGTCTTCTTCGCACAACGGAATACCTGCACAAAATGCAGTTCCTGACGCTTATCAACAACATAGATCACCTGATCTGGATCATACAGTTTCTCACGTTCTACCAGTGTAGCAAGATCTGTTGTATCATACAGCGCAGCTCCGTCAGATTTCAGAATCATACACGGAGGAATCTCTTTCTTATCTGTCTCTTCTGCAACGTCTACTACAAGCGCACCCTCATCATAATGTGCGAATCCTTTCTCCTTGAGCATCTCAACCATATCCGGAATATATGCCTGGGCATCTGCTTCACCTTTCCAGAGATCAAAATCTACACTCAGTCGCTCGTAGTTCTTCTTCAAGTCAGTTACAGACACATTCATGATATGTTTCCAGATTGCACGATATCCTTTATACCCATTCTGTAACAGATAAGTTGCATGAAGTGCTTCTTCTCTATAATCGTCGTGCTCTTTTGCATAAGCACTTGCTGTAGGATAAATCTCTTCCAGTTCACTGATCGTAAATGGTGCTTCTTCCGGATATTCTCCTTCAAAACTCTCATCAAAATACGGGAGTTCCGGTTTACGTTTTTTCAGCTCTGTAATGATCAGGCCCATCTGATATCCCCAGTCTCCCAGATGGATATCTCCTGTTACATCATTTCCTTTAAAACGGATAATACGTTTAATGCTCTCTCCGATAATCGCAGAACGAAGATGTCCGACATGCAACGGTTTTGCCACGTTTGGTCCGCCGTAATCAATAATAACTTTTTTCGGATTCTTTTCTTTTTCAACACCAAGATTCTCATCTGCTGCCATCTCATTCAAATACTCTGCAACAACTTCCGGTGCCAGCTTCAGGTTGATAAATCCCGGATTCACCGCTTCTGCTGATGCAAAATACTTGCTATCTGCAAGTTCTTCCACAACTGCATTCGCAATCATGATTGGAGCCTTCTTATATTTCTTCGCACCTGCCATTGCACCATTACACTGATATTCACAGAGATCCGGGCGGTTGGAAAGCGTAACTCTTGCAAGCTCTTCATCATATCCTGCTGCTTTGAACGCTTCTTTCATTTCTATTGTGATCATTTCCAGTAATGTCTTCAAAGTTTCACACTCCTCTTTACTTTTCGTTTGTCTTTTTTGCCTGACGGCAATTTTATTAAAACAAGTCTGCCTCCCAACTTTTCTGGAGACAAACAGCCACTATTTATTCTATCATGTATCCTGCGGAACAGCAAGCGTTACTGTGAACAGTAACGGCAACGATTCAAATTGATCCGGACTGCCCCCGAAACCAATTGACATAAAAATAACCAATACTTATAATGTAACCACAGCTTTACACATACAGTTTCTACATCCTGTATGATATAACATCAGACAGAAAGGATATCCAACAATGTTAAAATTAGGTTCACACGTTGGCATGAGTGGAAAAGAAATGCTTCTTGGTTCTGCGAAAGAAGCCGTTTCTTACGGTGCCAATACATTTATGTTTTATACCGGAGCCCCACAGAATACCCGCCGAAAAGAAATCAGTGAATTGAATATCGAACCAGCATGGGAATATATGAAAGAACACGGAATTGATGAAATTGTCGTTCATGCACCTTATATCATCAACCTCGGTAATTCAGTAAAACCAGAAACGTTCTCTCTTGCCGTAGAATTTCTGGCAAAAGAAATCGACCGCACGATTGCCTGCAGAAGCCACACTCTGATCCTTCATCCAGGTGCTCATGTAGGTGCCGGTGTCGAAATCGGAACTGCACAGATCATCAAAGGACTCAATGAAGTTCTCACTGCTGAGACTGACTGCTGTATTGCCCTTGAAACAATGGCCGGAAAGGGATCAGAAATCGGACGGAATTTTGAAGAACTTGCCCGGATTTATGATGGAGTTGTCCAGAATGATAAATTGAGAGTCTGCTTTGACACTTGTCATACAAGCGACAGCGGATATGATATCATCCATCATTTTGATGATGTTATGGAGTCTTTTGACCATCTGCTTGGAAAAGATCAGATTGCAGTCTTCCACATCAATGACAGTAAAAATATTCCAGGAGCCGCGAAAGACCGGCATGAAAATATTGGCTTTGGAGAAATCGGTTTTAATGCAATTTCTACAATTGTCCATCACCCGGATTTCGAATCTGTACCTAAGATCCTTGAGACTCCTTATATTCCTTCTGTAACAAAAGCAAAGAAATCTTATGCCCCTTATAAGTATGAGATTGAAATGCTAAGAAACAACCGGTTTGATCCTGAAATGAAAGACCACATCCTTGCAGATTGTGAATAAAAAACTATATGAAAAAATCCTGTTATTATCAGCCATCTGAATGCGCTGAAATAACAGGACTTTTTTTATCCTATAGCGTCTGAGCGGAGTCGAACCGCCGCACATGCCTCCGGAGGGCATCGCTCTATCCACTGAGCTACAGACGCATCTCGGTTGTTAGTAGGAAAATTTAATTTCGTACAGCTAACAACCTTTTTTATCCTAGCACAATTCTGTATAAATGTAAAGTGGCAAATAAACCTCTAACTTTCTGCGGTTAATCTTTTTTCACTGCAAGCAGAAGAATTAATATCCCTGCCCCAAGACAAAGCATTGCCCATGCACCTGCCTGTTGTGAATCTCCGGTCTTTGCAGCCTCTTCCCTTATCGTTTGTTTTGGACATACCCTGACATTCCAGTTCATTGCCCCATTGTCCTCTTCCCATTTTGGCAGCTGGACAAGAACCGGCTGAACCTCGTATTCTGATTCATCTTCAACATAGATCAGATAAACTCCTGCCCTCAGATTCGTAAGGGTTGCTTTTCCATCACAATCCGTCCTGCACAATCCATCACTATAATGATATTTACTCAAAGTCCGCGCCAGCTCTTCCTGTTCTCTGGCATACCTTACCTCATTGAGATCCACGCCTTTATCTTCATATCTTTTCTCCATCTCGTAAGCACCATCAACAAGAGATGCCACTTTGGAATACTGGAATGTAACACCTTCTCTCTTAATTTGTTCTCCGGTATCTTCAATACAGATTTCTATATTTCCTGTTTCTGTTTCTGCAAACGCCGGGTTCTTTACTGCTACCACCAGAAAACATATCAAAAGAAGAAGAATTCCGCATTTGATTTTTCCATTTTGCCGTCTTTTGCATCTTTCTTTTTTGTCTCCTGCTTTTCTTTCTTTTACGTTTCTTTCTCCTGTAGTGCTTACATTTCCTTTTCTGGTTTCTGTTTCTTTTTCTCTTTCCCTCACAATTTCTTTTTTCTCGCTTTCTTTTTATTCTTTCAATCACAACATATACCAAAAAGAGAATTGGAATCATTGTGAAGATCATTTCTCTGACAGACGGACGTTTCTTTTTGATTTCCTCTTCTTTTTTCTCTTCATACACAACCCGCTTTCCAGTAATCACTAACCGATGGGTATTAATTCCATATGGGGTACATGTGACAAGCGAAACCAGATCTTCTCCCGGTCTGATTTCCAGACTTTCTACCTCTTCTGGTAAGATTACATTTATTTCTTCTACTTTATATGCGAGTTTTTCTCCCAGTACTTCCAGAAAGAACTCATCGCCTTCCTTTAATTCATCCAGACGAGTGAAAAGTCTCGCACTTGCAAGACCACGGTGTCCCGTCATCACACAATGCGTATTTTCTCCCCCTATCGGAAGACTACTGTCCATCAAATGCCCTACACCTTCCTTAAGTACTGCCTCGCTGGTTCCATGATAAACCGGAAGCCTGAGATCTATTGACGGAATTTCCAGTACACACATCATTCCTGTCTGTATTTTTTCGGCATTTAACAGACCTTCATACTCTTCCATCTGTTCAGGCTCGCTTTGTTCCCTGACTCCTTTCGATTCTGCCCAAAGCTTTTTATTATATTCATCAGCCTGATTCCTTAATTGTTCAATTTCATCTCCTGTTGTCTGTTCCACAACCTGTTCATATGTTGCCAACACATTTTGTGTTTTCTTCTGACTATACCAGCCAGTCAAAAGAGGTATACTACACAAAAGAACTCCTATCCATAGTAAAAGATCTGACTGTAATCTATTGTTTTTCCTTTGCATTTTTTCTGTTTCTTCTCATTGCTCCTGCAAGAACAAGAACACTTCCGGTTGTAATACAGATAACAGCTGCTGAAGAACCTGTTACCGGCAGTTTTTTCCCAACTGTATTAATTACTGTCAGATTAGCAGATCCTTCGCCTTCATTTGTTGTCAGACTGACTTCTGATTCTTTCCAGTTTCCGTTAATAAATTCTTTGATCTGCGCAGATGTCTCCAGTTTTTTCAATCCTTTGTCTGTTTTTCCGTCTCCTTTTACATATGCGTTTCTATCATTTGGAAAACTTGCTTTTGTATTTACCACAATCGGCTCTGTCAGCAGACGGTATCCTGCCGGTGCCTCTGTTTCTTTCAGATAATAGGTGCCACTATCTAATCCATAGATCACAAATGTTCCATCCTGACCGGATTTCATCTCCACCGCATTTTCCGGCTGCTTTCCACCTGTATGGTCGTTTCCTCCAAGACTGTCCCGGTTAATTACAATGTACCCACCTTCTCCCTGTTTTACATATACTTCATTTTTTAATCCAGCGTCAGAATAAAGTCTGAACCTGGCATTTTCCAGACTTTGTCCATGGTTATTTGATTTCAATGCATTGATTTTATAAGTGAAACAAACAACTGTATCCCACGGTGTATATCCTGTACTTCCTCTCACCGCTGAATCCGGATCATTTGAAAATTCCAGCCGAACATCGTTTTCAAATCCTGGACGTCCTGTATTTTTCGCTGCCTTTTCATTCAATGTTGCCTGATAGGTAAGCACTATTTTCTGTCCATATTTATTTTCTCCTGCTTCATTTTTACGATTAAACTCTCTGTCTATGATTTTTTTCATATCAGAAACAATGACCTGAAACGTATCTCCTCCTCCCGGAGCTTCCTTTACTTCAAATTCACCCTCTTTCAATTCATAATAATTTCTTGCATTTGAACTTTCATAAATCCGGATGGCTACAGAATCCTTTTTGAAAGTAAGTGCTTCACTCATCACATCATGCCATGCGTAATAATAGGTGTTGTATCCGTTAACATCAGGCATATTTGACTCATACCGATACGGAACAGTCTGCCCGATTTCAAAATCAGCCAGATCATTCCATCCCTGATTTCCAACTTTGTCCTGATCATCATCTTCCCGGATCTTTTTTGTCACAACCGGATAGTCTGATTTTATGTTGAGATTCATTTCCGGATTAGCTGTACTTACCATACACAAAGAGGCTGCCGAATTCGTTCCTTTTACCTCTGTCACTTCATCAATAATATAATATCCATACGGCAATCCCTTAATTTCAAATGAATTGTCTGCTTTTGTACTTGTCACTTCAACAGACTGACCTGTTTTTCCATTTCTCTGTAGATGGGTTCTTAATTCTTCTACAAAAACACGATATTCACTGTATGCTCCTTCCTTTTCCTGAGCGGTCTGCGCACCTTCTGTCTGATGCGTATTCAGAGACTGAATATAGTCGATCACCTCATACTCTGTTACATTTCTCTCATCCTTATGAATCCGCTGTCCCACGATATAACAAACAAATTTCTTGTATTCCGGATTAAATGTGTAATTAATGGATTCCATTCCTTTCGCATTTTCTGCCTGAAACAACTGATATACCAGAAATCTTTTTCCTTTCAGGCTCTGTCCGTCATTTCCTTTGATTATAATACTTGTCGGTCCATTATTAAGATTTAAAACCCCATTTGTAGTTGCTGCTCTTTCCTGTACTTCATTTTCCGCTGCATATACAGATTTGATTCCAGTCACACCTGTTGTTCCAGAAGTACAGAGTACCGCAGCTAAAGTCATCATATAACAAATTTTCATCATTCTTTTTTTCATTTTGTCATCTCCTTATTTTCACCGTTTTACTACTATCTTTTTTACTCTTTTTTTCTGTAAATCATTGCCATGATTCCTACAGCTAAAATTCCTGTAAGTAACACAGGTTTTCCTGCCGATCCAGTATCTGGAAGCTTCTTTCCCGTCTGATTTATGATCTTCATTTTCACATTCCACTCCTTAATTGAACCTTCAATACTTATCTTGCTGTCTGCAGTATCTTTGCTGCTGTATTCTTTTCCATTCACAACCAACAGACACTTCCCTTCTTCCGGATTACTTTCCAGACAGATTTCATATACAATATCTGCATCATCTGATGTTTTCGGAATTCTGTAACCTGTCGGTGCTTTTGTTTCTTTCATATAGTATTTTTTCTTTACTTCCAGATTTTCGAACATTGCAATTCCATTCCCATCTGTCAACACCCGGTCAATTTCCTTCTGGCATGCCTGATCCTCATATAAAGCAAACTCAGCTCCTGCAAGTGCAACACCTTTTTCATTTTCCTTTTTCAGCTCAATCTTGTAACAGGCTGGCTTATCTTCTATCGTCACTACCGCAATTCCATCCTCTGTATATTCGATAATAACCTCTCCTTCTTCTGTATTTACCTCAGATAAAAATTCTGTTTTCCCGCTCTCATCAACTTGAAAAATCAGTTCATTATTATTTGTCCGATACCCGTCCGGTGCTTTTACTTCTTTTAATTTGTGCGTTCCCTGAGATAATGGCATTACTTTCAGAGTCCCTTTTTCATCCATTGTGAGAATCTTTTCACTTCCATCCGGTCTGATATGCTTAAATTGCGCTCCCGAAAGAGGATGTCCTGTCTCTGTTGCTTTTTTCACCAAATGGATCTGGAAAACCCTGTCCGGTATCGTAGGGTTCTGATATACATTTATTTTTTCTCCCGTACCTTCTGGTTTTATCTGGCAAACAAAGACTTCCTCATTCAGGAAATACCCTTTTGGCGGTTTTATCTCCTGAATTGTTACAGTTCCCAGCGGAAGTGCTTCTGTTCCGTCTGTCGCTTTATACAATGCATCACCTTTTACCTTATACTTCTCCTGATAACGGCAAACTGCTTTTGCATCTGTTTGAAATACCCAGCTTCTGACTGGCTTTTTCCCTGCTTTTTCCGGATTTTTTCCCGGATCCAGAAGTTCTGCATAGAATTTCACTAAAAACTGTGCTCCTTGATACGCTGCTGTTCCCGATGGATCAACATATTCCTGTTCCATACCTGTTTTCTTTAACAAAAGTTCCACAGGATTCATCTGCGGCGGGTCTGAAAATGTCACTGTCGCTTCCTGCCCGAATTTTACTGTAACCGTTTTTACTTCATCTACAAGTGCATAACCTTTAGGAGCTTTTAGTTCCTTTACGTAATAAGTTCCTGCGTTCAGCGCAACTGATGACGAATTTCCTGCCGCATCCGTTCTAAACGTTCCTGCTCTTGATGCGCCCGAAAGAGTAGGACTGCTATAAACACCATACTCTGCTCCCTCCAAAGAATAGCAACTGTTCTTTTCTGTCACAGAAGTATTCGCTGACACCTTCTTTAATCTGCCTGTTCCGGTCGGCTGGTATGTTCCGCCCCATTTACTGAGCGGCTGGCCATTGCCTTCATAAATAACCCCATATGCATCCGGAAAATATTTATAATTCTCTTTCGCCCATGCAATCCCTTTTTGATAATACTCAGATTTGTGTGCTGAAATCCAATGACCATTCCCACAGGCCACACTATTTCCTGTTTCTATCTGAACCATATCTCCATACCAGTGATGTACTTCATTCATGATCCACCATACTGCGCATTGTTTTAAGAGATAATCGTAATTCGAACTCACACCGTTGCATTTATTCTTATCGTAGTAATAGAACATTGCCGCAATCATCTGAATGGTCTGTTTGTTATAACGTTTTGAAGCATCTACTGCTGTTTTGTTGCCCTCCTGAAACTTTAATGTTGGATTGGTACAATACAGACTTTCTCCTGATTGCGTACCAAGTCTTCCTTCATTCCAATGTTGTAGCACAGGCCAGTTTGGGTCATTATAGTCAACTACATCGATTGCACCGATTCCCCTTTCGATCGCCTTTGTATAAACAGTTTCTCCTGCCCTTGCCGCTGCATATACGCCTATGCTTTGTATCTTCTTTTCATCTGTCTGATCAAAAGTTTCTTCCTTGTCTTCCTCCTGTTTACCCTCCGTTTCATCGCAAAATCCCACACCGATATCTTTCAGGATTTTTTTTACTTCTTCTGCCCAGCGCAGTTCTTCTTCAATATCAACCTCCGTTTTTTCTCCGGCCTCTTCAGGCTGTTTTTCAAGTTCTTCGGCCTTGACAATGCCTCCATATGTCATTGCATAGAGAATACAGATCAAAAAGACTGACATGCAGAGGATTGTTATAATCTCTCCGCGTCCTTTCATTCATTGTCCTCCCTGTCGATACACATCTCTTTCCCCAGCTGAAGTTTCCCTTCCTGTGCATAATAAAAATAAGCATGATTGCTAAGATTTCTTCCTCAGGCACCTGCGTTTCATTGATTTCCCGCACCATTCTTTCTAATTCTGACTGACGGATCTGAGAGGATTCCGGTACGATGATCACTTCATGGACACTGCTTGGAAGAACATAGAAATTTTCCTTTAAGACTCCTGCAAGCATGTCCAGAATATAAGGGTATGCAATACAGGCCGCCCCATAATTTTTCAGTTTATTAGACAAAACATACATTTTATCTTTTTCCGGAAGTTCCAGTTCTTCATGAATATGCCAGGTTCTTCTTAACAAATTCTCCCGATCATGTTCCCCCGGAGTTGATCTGCTGAGCAGTTCATACACTGCAAAATTCATTCCGAAACATTCTGCCGGAAGCAGACGCTTTGTATTTTCTTTTGCCACATTCCAAAGCTGTTCTTTTGTCACCTTCCATTGTCTCATATGTAGATCTTTGATCAGCATCACTGCCGTCCCATCATTGTCCGCTTCTACAAGTACTGCAAACACAAGTGACAGATCCAAAAATTCTCTATGTGGAACATCCAGAAGTAATTCCTTGTTTTTCTCTGTGTTGATCAGTCGAAAGATGATTCTGTCTTTTACCCCTTCGAAAGAAAGCATTCTCTCATAATCCCATGATTTTTCCTGTCGGATTTCTTCATATAGCCCCACCAGATCTTCAATGATCCAATCCATCTGTTTCCCTTTTTCATATAGTTCAAAAAATTCTTCCAGATAGATTGTCGGCGATATATTAACACCCGGCGTCTCCAGGATTAGTCCTGTACGCTCTGTTGCATTATTTTTTTTCGTCGTATAGACGTTTACCCTGACACCTCCATTTAACTCCTGAGTCAGTTTTTCCTTTACCGCATTTACAAATTCTGTATAATTCACTCTTCTCCTTCCTGATTGCGGTTCATAAAATTAAAATGAGAAACCAGTACGAAATGTACTATTTCAATTGAGTTAGAATTTCCCGGAGAGTTCAGAATCTCTCCAAATAGAATTTCTTAAAATTTAGAACAAATATTATGTGTTCTTTATTATAGACAGGCCTTCCTTAAAAAGCAAGCCAGAATTTTGCATAAATCCGAATTGATTTTTTTAGTGAAAACAGAGAATTTCATCTGATTTTGTCAAAGAAAAAAGGAACCTGCATAATACAGATTCCTTTTTGAAATACAGCTTAAACTGTACTAAATTCGTAATTAAACTCTTGACAGATACTCGCCTGTACGTGTATCGATCTTAAGAACATCACCTGTCTCAACAAACAGCGGTACCATAACAGTAGCTCCTGTCTCAACGATTGCAGGCTTTGTAGCTCCCTGAGCTGTGTCACCCTTGAATCCCGGTTCTGTCTCTGTGATTGCCAGTTCTACGAACAGCGGCGGCTCAACTGAGAATACGTTACCCTTATGGGAACAGATCTTAACATTCTCATTCTCTTTTACAAATTTCAGAGCGTCTCCAACTACATCAGCGTTGAGAGCGATCTGATCATATGTCTCTACATCCATGAAGTTATACAGATCTCCATCCTGATACAGATACTGCATTTCCTTTCTCTCAATGTGTGCATTCTCGAACTTCTCTGTCGGACGGAATGTCTTCTCTACTACACCACCACTGATGATGTTTTTCAGTTTTGTTCTTACGAACGCTGCACCTTTACCAGGTTTAACGTGCTGGAATTCCAAAATCTGGAAAATATTTCCCTCAATCTCAATTGTTAAACCATTCTTAAAATCTCCTGCTGAAACCATGTATAATCCTCCTTAATTGCATTTCGTTCAGACAATGTAACTGTTCGTTACAGACTTTTTGCTTCTACCATTCTATACTAATTTGCGACTTTTTTCAATCTTTTTTTGCTCTTCTTATAGAAATGAAGCACAATCTTCTCTAAATACCGCTTTAAAACGATCTGAATCTCTTCTTTTGGATTGATCGGATGAACTAAAATGTTGTGTATTCCGACCCTCTTTGCGCCCCATACATCTGTAAAAAGCTGATCGCCGACAAACAGCGTGTTCGCCTGATCTGTTCCCATGATGGAGATCATGGGAACAGATCCGACAAACAGCGTGTTCGCCTG
>OCQB01001257.1_pt1 | contig 21058 bp, 15 predicted proteins | sample 1538631 | NCBI WGS metagenome assembly OCQB01 (sample SAMN04571713, study PRJEB22368) | human gut metagenome | biome: human gut; material: stool | host: Homo sapiens | place: Luxembourg | collected 2012-10-19
CGTATTCACAAGATTCCTATGGACGATAAAGAGAATTGCCTGTACTCTCCCGATGTGATTTCTTTTGCTCGGGAGATGGGGTATTTTGATGGGCTGAATAAAGATTTCAGTTTTGCGCGAGCCTATTCACCCGCCGATTTCGGAGCTTTGAGAGCTTGCGATGCTCGGGTGTGGTCTTTCTTCCGTAAGTACGATAGTTCGATGGACAATTATTTGCCCTATGTCAATGGAGAATCGGCTGAACCGTTTCCGCTTTATGTTAAACCCTCGCGAAAGTTATCTGTACAAGATATGAAAGAGGCTATGCGTGACCATTTCGAAGATACGCCTTTCGATATGACGCAAGATGTAGGGGCTGGGCCATTCAAAGTCCCTTATCGTTTCCGCCCCATGTCATTCGAGGTAGATGGCAAATCCTACTGCATGGAACGAGCCATTGCCACGCAGCAGACCGGATTTACGTTAGTCGGACAAATGCGGAATTGGTTGCCCGATCCTGTCGGTGGTGTACTTTGGTTCGGAGTCGATGATGCCAATACATGTGTTTATATCCCGATGTATTGTGGTATTACACAGGTTCCCGAATGTTTTAGTCCGGAGAATGGATCGATGTATGATTTCTCATGGACCTCGGCTTTTTGGATTCATAATTGGGTGGCGAATATGGCTTATGCTCGTTATGAGCCTATGATAGGAGATATTCGCAAAGTCCAGTCGGCTGTCGAAACCTCGTTGAATCTCCGTCAGCCGGCGGTCGATAAGGCTGCTGTCGAGTTGTATGCGACCTCTCCCCAAGAGGCTATTGCCTACCTCACGCAATATAGTTGCGATGCCGCCGAAGCCTCGACCGCTCGTTGGAAGAAGCTAGGTGAGTATCTTATGGTGAAATTCCTCGATGGAAATGTAAAGCAAGAAGAAAATGGAAAATTCAAGGATAATGGTTATGGATTGCCAGATTCTCCACTTTTCCCCGGATATTCCCAAGAGTACTATGAAGAAATCGTGCGGCAGACGGGCGATCGCTTTCTCGAAACGCCTCCGAAGTATTGAGCCTTGTCGGGAATTGTTTGGGAGAGTGAGGTAGCTCTTGGATTACTGAATGTTAAATTAATGAGAAACTTTTGCTTAAATAGTGTGGTGGTCTCGTTGAAATAACTAAATTTGTGACAGAAGATAATTAACTATTGAATTCTTTACGATATGGGAAATGAAGATTTATTGAAACAGGTGACCGCCAAAGCTCAAATATGGTTGGGCGATGGCTATGACGAAGAAACAAAGGCCGCTGTGCGTGCCATGCTCGATAACGAAGATAAGACCGATTTGATAGAGGCGTTTTATAAGGATCTCGAATTTGGTACGGGTGGTCTGCGTGGAATTATGGGAGCCGGAACGAATCGTATGAATATCTATACGGTGGGAGCTGCTACTCAGGGATTGTCCAATTATTTGAAAAAGGCCTTTGCCGACCTGCCCCAGATAAAGGTTGCTATCGGTCACGATTGCCGGAACAACAGCCGCAAATTTGCCGAGGTCGCTGCCGATGTTTTTTCGGCGAATGGTATTAAAGTATATTTGTTCGATGCTTTGCGTCCTACTCCCGAAGTTTCTTTTGCCATTCGAGAGTTGGGGTGTCAGAGTGGAGTGATACTTACGGCATCGCATAATCCCAAAGAATACAATGGATATAAGGCTTATTGGAACGACGGGGCACAGATGATAGCACCTCACGATAAGAATACCATAGACGAAGTAAATAAAATCACTTCGGTGAAAGATGTGAAGTTCCGGGGAAATGATCGAGATTATCGGAGAGGAAATAGATCGTCGGTATCTCGACCGTATTAAGACTCTATCGCTTAGTCCCGAGGCCATTGCTCATCATCACGATATGAAAATCGTATACACGCCTATACATGGTACGGGAGTGAAGTTGATTCCTGCTTCGTTGAAAAACTTCGGATTCACCAACATCATTCACGTTCCCGAACAAGATGTTGTGAGTGGAGATTTTCCGACTGTCGTTTCTCCCAATCCCGAAGAACCTGCGGCTCTCGATATGGCTATTAAGAAAGCCATTGAAACCGATGCCGAGTTGGTCATGGCTTCTGATCCCGATGCCGATCGTATCGGTATCGCTGTGCGTAACGATAAAGGAGAATTCGTTTTGGTGAATGGCAATCAGATTGTGATGATATTCCTCAATTACCTGATGACCCGTAATAAAGAATTAGGGCTGCTGAAAGGTAACGAATATATTGTTAAGACTATTGTGACGACCGAGACTATCAAGACGATCGCCGAGCAGAACGGATTCAAAATGTACGAGGCTTCAAATGGATTGCTTCTGTTATTCGTGAGAACGAAGGCAAAGCCCGCTATATAGGTGGTGGAGAAGAAAGCTACGGATTTTTGCCCGAAGATTTCGTTCGCGACAAAGACTCTGTATCGTCTATTTCTTTAATGGCCGAAATCGCCGCCTGGGCGAAAGACAAAGGTATGACTATGTACCAAATGTTGCAGGATATCTATATTAAATATGGATATTCCAAAGAAAAGGGTATCTCGGTCGTTCGTAAAGGGAAATCGGGAGCCGAGGAGATAGTCGCCATGATGAAGAATTTCCGTGAGAATCCTATGAAAGAACTCGGTGGTTCTCCTGTGATTCTTATAAAAGATTATGCATCGCTTGAAGCTACCGATGTGGTGAATGGTACGAAATCGAAACTCGATATGCCTGTAACTTCCAATGTCTTGCAATATTTTTCGGCAGATGGTTCCAAAGTCTCTATTCGTCCTTCTGGTACAGAACCTAAAATCAAATTTTATATCGAAGTGCGTGGTATCAAGATGGATAACTATGCCGATTATGATGCAGCCAATGCAGCGGCCGATGCCAAAATCGAAGCGATTAAAAAAGAGTTGGGTATTTAATCGTTTTTGATTGAAATAGAGCCTTCTTGGCAGTAGAGAGAAATTAAATTTTTGAAACACTCTCCAAGTATATATCCCCGGAAAGAATTTCTTTCCGGGGATTTTTTTATTAAATGACTTTATTAACTTTTTCTTACTGTTCTTGTAATCGAGTTCAATAGTCAGCATTCAAGTATGGTTAGTTCCGTGGGATTTTCTCTGTATCGTATACATATAGGCTTTATGTAATTAGGAGATAAAAACACAATATAAAACTTGTTTTTAATTTCCCTTTACACTATCTTCGCCAAGTCGTTCGGCTGTTTGGTCTGTTCGACAGACATATTTTTTTGAAGCGTTTTGTTTTATCCTTTACAAGAAAACGACCAATTTTTAGCAGAAGGATAAGCAGTGCAAACGCTCATGCTTGCCATATATGCGCACGGGAGTGCGGGTATATATCGGTCGGCGTGGGGGGTAGCTGTTTATTTCTGCGTGGTTACTTGGTCGTACCTCTTGTAAGGTAAACAGGTAAGTTCCCTACGCTTTTTTAGTTTTAAACGTCTGCCGGAGGGAAATAGGGAGGCAAAAATCGATTGTATTTTATATGATTAACCTATCGAAAAACAACGTTGAAATGAAAAAGCCTTTTATTTATTCGGCTATTGCTTTTGTTCTTTTCTTGTTCGGTTGTGAGGAAGAATATGACAAATCGGGTATTTATTCTGTCGATATTGTGACGATGAATAAAACGGATGCTTATGCGGTTGTCGATTATAGGACTTTGTGTGGCTCCGGGAGGCTTGATACAGTTCCTCCTCATTCAAAAACGGTCAATAAGATATTGATTTGGGATACACATTTGGTCACAGATTCTATGTGGTTGGAGTCGGAGCAACGTTTTGAATATGTTCCCGATAAAGATTCGAGAGTATATACTCCTGCCGAATTTACATTAAATTATTATCGAGGGACGAATATGGACGGTCGGTTGGTCTTGTCGTCTATGAATAAAAAGAAGGTTGTCTATTTCAAGAGAATAGAACCTAATCAAATATGGGGTATTGAAATTCCCTGATGGTATAAGGTTGCAATTGTTCTTTTTGGTTGGCGACCGAGGATAGGGTCTCGATATTTCATGTCTTACGAAAGAGGGCATTATCAACCCCTCTCTTCGGGACTATTGTTTTTCAGCTTCTCCCCTATGGCACAACGTGCCATAGGGGAGAAGTAGATTACTTTTAAACCCTTCCTTTGTGGGGCGTTAGCCATATAGAGGAAGAGGCCCGGTTAGAATTCACTTGTGAAGTGGAATTTTATCTTGGGAAAATCTGTTTGAGCCATTTGCAGAACATAGTTCGAATCGGCCATGAAGACGTCGCGACCATCGCGGTCTACACTCATGAACTGGTGTTTCCGTTTTTTGAATGCTTCGAGAGCCTGTGGGTCGTCGCTTTCTATCCAACAAGCCTTGTAAAGGCTAATGGGCTCCCAACGGCACTGCGCTCCATATTCGTGTAGCAATCGGTATTGGATAACTTCGAATTGTAGTTGTCCTACTGTCCCGATAATTTTACGGCCGTTGAATTGACTGACGAATAATTGGGCTACACCTTCGTCCATTAGTTGATCTATACCCTTGTTCAATTGTTTCGACTTCATCGGATCATCGTTTTCGATGTATTTAAACATTTCGGGCGAGAAACTCGGTAGCCCCTTGAAGTGCAATTCTTCGCCACAGGTGAGCGTATCGCCTATTTTGAAGTTGCCTGTATCGGGCAACCCGACGATGTCACCGGGATAAGCTTCGTCGACCACCGATTTCTTCTGTGCCATGAATGCCGTGGGACTCGAAAAGCGCATCATCTTGTTACTGCGCACATGCTTATAATTGGCATTTCGTTCGAATTTTCCCGAGCATACTTTTACGAAAGCGATACAACTGCGATGATTGGGATCCATGTTGGCGTGTATCTTGAATACGAACCCTGTGAAGTTTTCCTCTTCGGGGCGGACGACTCTTTCTACCGCTTGAATGGGTTTGGGTGCAGGCGCTATTTTCACAAAGCAATCGAGCAATTCTTTTACTCCGAACATATTTAGCGCCGAGCCGAAAAATACGGGAGCCATTTTGGCTGCTAAATAATCTTCCGTGTTAAATTCGGGATAGACACCTTCGACCAATTCGAGGTCGGCACGTAACTTTTCGGCATCTTGTTCTCCTATGTAGGTTTCCAATTCGGGACTGTTCACATCAGTTAATTCGATGCGTTCGGTAACGACTTGTTTATTCGGTGTAAATAGGTTTAGGTTCTGTTCGTAGATATTGTAAACTCCTTTGAATTTTTGTCCGATGTTGATAGGCCAACTGAGGGGACGTACGTTTATTTTCAGCTCTGCTTCCAATTCGTCCAGAATGTCGAACGGGTCGCGACCCTCACGATCGAGTTTGTTGACAAACACAATTACCGGTGTGTTGCGCATACGACACACCTCCATGAGTTTGCGAGTTTGTGTTTCAACACCTTTCGCAACATCGACTACGATAATTACGCTATCTACTGCTGTCAGTGTGCGGTACGTATCTTCGGCGAAGTCTTGGTGACCCGGGGTATCGAGAATATTTATCTTGTAATCGCCGTAATTGAATCCCATGACCGAAGTAGCGACCGAGATACCGCGTTGCTTCTCTATCTCCATCCAGTCCGAAGTGGCGGTCTTTTTGATTTTATTCGATTTTACAGCTCCGGCAATGTGAATAGCTCCTCCGAAAAGAAGTAGTTTTTCGGTTAGTGTCGTTTTTCCTGCATCCGGGTGGCTGATAATAGCGAATGTTCTACGTTTACTGATTTCTTCTGTAAGTGTACTCACGTTATTAATGGGTTTCTTGTAATAATTTTATGCAATTCGACAGGCTTTCGTACCAGTGAGGAATAGTCAGCCCGTATGTTTTTTTAATTTTACTTTTATCGAGGACGCTGTAAAAAGGTCTGTGTGCTTTACTGGGATATTCATCGCTTCGTATTGGTGTCACTCGACAGGTCGTGATACCGGCCAGCCTGTGAATAGTTACTGTGAAGTCATACCAACTGCATACCCCTTCGTCGGAGAAATGGTATGTTCCCGGCACGAATGTATCCGCTTGCAGTATGACAAGGATTGCTTGTGCGAGGTCGGCGGCACAAGTGGGCGTGCCTATTTGGTCGGCGACTACCGATAACTCCTCCCGTTCTTCTCCTAAATGCAGCATGGTTTTGACAAAATTGTTGCCATAAGGGGAGTATAACCATGCTGTGCGAATGATAATGCTTTCGGGACAGATGTCGGTCAATATTTTTTCGCCTTCCAGTTTGGTCGAACCGTAAACCGATTGCGGGTCAGGGACCATATCTTCGGTATAAGGACGGTAACCTCTTCCGTTGAAAACATAGTCGGTAGAGATATGAATCATGCGGGCTCCGTAATCGGCAGCCGCGCGAGCAAGGTTTTCGACAGCATCGGTATTGATTTTTTTGCAAAGTTCGGCATTGTCTTCCGCTTTGTCTACCTGGGTATAGGCGGCACAGTTGACGATATAGTCGATATGGTTGTTGGCCATGGTTTGTTTTACGGCTTCGGTATTGCAGATGTCCAATTCGGCGACATCGGTAAAGATACATTCGAAACGGTTGTTCCCTTTCAATGCGTTCCGCATTTCATGTCCCAACTGTCCGTTAGCGCCCGTAATAAGAATTTTCTTAGTCATCGCATTTTATATTTTATTCCAGTTCCAATTCACCGGCTTTTTCCTGTTTGTATTTCTCGGCGAGAATCGAAAGGAAAGTCGATATCTGTTGAATCGCTTTCAGTGTGTCGGATTGGATTTCTTTTTTCTGCAATCGCAGTAACAATACTCCGTACAACGCATTGAAACAAGTTTCCAATTCACCGGTCTTTCCCTCTCCCGATTTGGCTCTCAGCTCCACTATATAGGGCAGAGTCTTGAAAAATGCTGCTCCGTAAAACGGTTCTCGGGTAGATTTCAGCAAACGCAGGTGCAAATCTGTCAAGTCGATAAGTACGTTCTTGTTCAGTTGTAAATGGCCTTTCTTTTCTACACCCTCCGAGTGCATCATATCGATGAGTGATTCGTACCAATCCCGCATGTTCTTTTTTTGTTCCTCGGGTAAGTCATAAGAATCGATGATATGCTTTTGTATTTGGTCTATATCCAGCCCGTAAGCTCGGATAATATCCTCGATTTGCCACATATACAGCAAGTATTCGGCAATATTTTCCTTTTTTTTCTGACTGGCTATGATCATTTGTAACGAAATTTTAAGTAAACAGTCTGCGTTGCGACCTTTGGGTTATGGGGATTCCTTTCCCGAAATTGTCTGCAAAGATAATGTAAATCGTTTGCTGTCGCAATGTTATGTAATGAAAAATATGAAAGTTCAAAGTCTCCTGTTAAGGTGATTGAATGGGAAGAAATAATTTGTAGAGTCGGAATGCGTTGTTCCGAAATTCGAAAAGTGTTTAGGGGAGGAAGAGAAAACCTCCGTTATGTAAATGAGGCATAACGGAGGTTTTGATTATTGACGAATAAGTTTTGTCAATTGTTCTGGATTCGGGTCTTTGGCGATGATGACACCCTCGGGCGAAATCAGATAACTGGCGAATCCTTTGTTCAGACGGTAGTTGTCGAATATATCCGATTGAGAACCGTCTTTGTCATAGAATTGGGTAGCGGTGTTTAGTCCGTCTCGTTTGATCGTCTCTTCGAAGACTTTTCGACTGGTATCGAACGATACCGATACGAGACTGATGTTTTCGATTTCGCTTTTGTCTATTTCTCGGGCAAACCGTATATTTCCCATACGAGACGGAGCATCGTATCCGGCCCAGAAATTCAGCAAAACATATCGGCCTTTTAATTCACTGAGAGTAACTGCCCCCTCTGAATTTTTTAATTTCAACATCGGAGCCTGTTTCCCTTCTTTTAATCCAGTTTCTACCGGATTGAAAGCCGACGAAAACAATAAAACCAACGCCAGCATACCAATAACTGACTTTGTTTTCTTCATAATGAAGTATTATGGTTCATACTAAATCTGACGTCAAGGTATCGCACCGAAACGGCAGACCGCTGATTTTCAGCGGTTAGTTCCTCTTGCTTAGGACGCTTCCTTCGCTACCGGGAACCCATAAAATCGGGACAAAGTTGGAGGTTTTTCGGGAATTAACCAAATGTATTTCTTGTTTTAACAATTTAAAATTTGATAATTATCTGGTTATTAGGCTTTTTTTTGAAGGAACTAATTGCTACTTAAAACGGCACATTCTGTATCCTATTGCTTCAAACTTTTCGCCATAAAGGGGGATTTTGTTTTTTTCTGTCCCTTGTGCATCGTAGTCGATGAGGTAAAGTTGGTCGTTTTCGCGCACGAACATACTGCATACATTTTGGAAACTTATGCAATTATGAATATATCCATCGCCATTGTAGATGAGTTGTTCGTTGCCGAATGGGACAATGCTGCGACGATAAATTTTATTGTCCTCGGTTATGATATAATCGTGGTTACTTAAATAGGGGAATTTCTGTATATCCCAATGGTTTATAATGTTAGAGAATTGCTCTCGGTCGATAGGTGTAGCTTCAAAAGAGTCTACACCACCGGTCGGAGTAATGGTGATGGCAAAGAGAGTGCTATTGCCCTTCTCGATGTTGCCGGGGAGTAATATGGTTTTGTCGGGATATTGGTAGGCTTTGTAGTAGGGATACCAAATCATAGTGGTATTGTCGGGGGCGGGATCTACCCAGTCGGTCTCCCACATTGAGGTTCCTTCGGGAGTTTCTATACGGAGGGTCGAGTGAATGTGCGAGGCATCTTCCCAATAATGTAAATAACGCAACCGATATAGCATTCCCGAACCGTAACAAGTGAAAACTTCGCTTTTGGCTTGCCCTTCGGTAGGAGGTGTAAATTCTTTGATTTTCCCATATTTGTTCATGATCTGATTCTCGTTGAGGTAGATAGAACCGTCACTTGCGCCTATCCATTTGCCCCAAATGCCTATGGCATCGGGAACTTGGGTTTTGTAAGCACGAGCGGTGACATACAGTCCGGGGTTGTGTTGGGATAATTCTTTCCAATAATTCAAGTCTCCCTCAGGCAGTTCTATGATATAAATGCGTGTATTGAAATCAAGATCTTCTTGGTAACGTTGTAGGTTCGATACATAGAAACTGCGTTCATCGCGTTGTTGGAACTGAGCATTCATGCGTATCAGAACATCTTGTTCGTCTATGTAATAGACAAGTCCTGTGGCGATGTCGATAATGACTTGTTGAGAGGAACTGCTCCACAAACTGGCTGTATAGTTTGTGGTGTCATAATGGATCATCTCGTCTTCGTTGGTTCCACATACAATTCTTCCATAGATGTATCGGGAAGAGATTTGTTCGAGGTCTCTAAACGAACAAAAACCGAGTGCTCGGCCATCGGCGTTGCGAAACAAAGGGAGAGATATTGCGCCGTTGGAGTCAGAAGCGAACGAGTAGTCGTAAGAGCCACTATTGCAGGTGACGAGGGTTGTGATGTTGTCTACGTCCATGCTGAACGGAAAACCTACGACGAAATTACTTATCGGCTCACCGCTTGTGTATATCTCGACTTCCCCGAATTGGTATTGCTCTTCGCCGATAGTCACATACATGGTGTGTGCTCCTTTGAGGCATGCCGGCAACTCAAAAATTCCCTCTTGGCGGGAGAGGGGAGTCACGTCAAATTTTTCATCGTTGATGTATAAGGCAATAGGTTTTTGGATTAAGTCGGTCGATTTGGAAGAGACAATGGTCTGGTAGTCGGCGATGATGCGCCGGGGAATTGCGAAGTCTAGTATCGTGCCATTTTGAGTGCGGGTGCTTTGTTTTACAATGATAAGAGAACTGTTTTCGCCACAGGTGAGCCTGAATGCAGCCTCTCTTTCTTTACCGCTGAAATTAGCTTGGGCGATAATCCCGATGGAGTGTGTTCCTTTTGAACCGTGCTCGGTGTCGACTGTTACCCAGTCGGAGCCTTTATACTCGGTCTCCGGGCTAGTCTCGGGAGCGATATACCAATCGTCTGATACAGTAAATTCGATACTGTTTGGCTTTTGGGTCTCATCGGCCGATAGAACGACAATATCATTAACCAACTCGATTGAATAAGGCTCATCGTCTTTATTTTTGTCCGAAAGATCAAGACAGGCTGTTAAGAGTGCTACTGAAAAAAATAAGGTAAAAATGTAAATGAAAGATTTCATAGAATCCTTTTTGTTGGGAAATATTTTTTTAATTATGTTTTGCAAATATAACTCAAAAAAAAGTGTAATAAGAAAGTTTCTGTCGTTTTTTATATAATCCTCTTTGAGGAGCTGTTTGGCAAGGTTACTTGTATATCTTTTTGAGGGTTGGAATTTGTCTTTTCTTTTCGGGGCGCTTTTTGAGGAATCATTTATTAGCGAAAGATAATACCATAATAGGGAAACTTCTAAATAAAGTTTGTCGCTGCTATTCTTTACGCTATATTTGCAGAAATAAATCAGAATAGTTCTTTTTAATGAAACCGAAAACCGAAATTATACTTATTAATATATCGGGTGACGATAAACCGGGAGTAACGACCGCTTTGGCAGAAGTGTTAGCCCGGTACGAGGCTTTTATTTTGGACATCGGGCAGGCCGATATTCACCATACGCTTTCGTTGGGAATATTATTTAAAACTGACGAAACCAAATCGGGCGATATACTTAAAGATCTCCTGTTCAAAGCCTATGAGCTTGATGTGAACATTCGTTTCTCCCCTATTAGTGAAGAGGAATATACGCGTTGGGTGGGGTTACAGGGAAAGAACCGCTATATCATTACGATATTGGGGCGTTGTATTACAGCCCGTCAGATAGGTGAGGTCACCCGTATTGTGGCAGAGCAAGGATTAAATATCGATGCCATTCAACGGCTTACGGGACGTATTCCGCTCGATGAAACGGTTCGGCCTCCTAAATCATGTATTGAGTTGTCTGTGAGGGGTACGCCGAGAGATAAAGTGGCTATGCAGTCCGAGTTCATGCAACTCTCGGCACGTTTGGGCATGGATATATCTTTGCAGGAAGATAGTATATATCGCCGGTGTCGTCGGTTGATCTGTTTCGATATGGATTCTACACTAATAGAAACCGAGGTTATTGACGAGTTGGCAGTGAGAGCCGGGGTAGGCGACGAGGTGAAAGCGATTACCGAGTCGGCTATGCGAGGGGAGATCGATTTTTGCGAGAGTTTCGCACGACGTGTCGGTCTGTTGAAAGGACTCGACGAATCGGTCTTGAAAGAAGTGGCTGAATCGCTTCCCGTCACCGAGGGCGTGGATCGTCTGATGCAAGTGTTGAAACGGGCAGGATTCAAAATTGCTATTCTTTCGGGTGGATTTACCTACTTCGGAAACTATTTGAAACAGCGTTATGGAATCGATTATGTGTATGCCAATGAGTTGGAGATAATCGATGGGAAATTGACGGGACGTTATGTCGGCGATATTGTCGATGGGCGTCGAAAGGCTGAGTTGTTGAAACTGATAGCACAGGTAGAAAACGTGGATATAGCTCAGACGATAGCTGTCGGAGATGGAGCGAATGACTTGCCTATGTTGAGTACGGCAGGTATCGCTTATCATGCTAAACCGAAAGTGAAGGAAAACGCTAGCCAGTCTATATCGACGATAGGCCTCGATGGTGTTCTCTATTTTATCGGATTTAAAGATTCGTTTATTTCCGAAGCCAATTGATGAGTATATTTTACTGGGTCGTTGCAAATGATAATATGAATTATGAAACGAATTTTGTCGATTCTCTTTACAGTGGTTTGCGGATTGGCTTGTTTGCAGGCCCAGACCGTGGGCTTGGTTTTGAGCGGAGGCGGAGCTAAGGGAATAGCGCATATAGGTATTATCAAAGCCCTCGAAGAAAATAATGTGCCCATCGATTATGTAGCCGGTACGTCGATGGGGGCTATTGTGGGGGCGTGGTATGCTATGGGATATACCCCCGACGAAATGCTGGATTTGATTCTTTCCGAAGATTTCAACTTGTGGTCTCGTGGAATTTTTGACAAAAGATACGTCTATTATTTTAAGAAACCTGATCCTACTCCCGAAATCGTTACATTTAATGTCGCTTTACAAGACTCGACTAAATTCGAACCGCATTTCTTGCCTAATAGCCTCATCAATCCGTTCCCTATGAATTATGCGTTCATGAGTATATTTGCACCTTATTCGGCACAGTGCGAAGGGAATTTCGATAATTTATTCGTTCCGTTTCGAGCGGTTGCCTCTGATGTATATCATAAGCGAGAAGTCATATTGAGGAATGGTGATTTGGGTGATGCCGTGAGAGCTTCCATGAGTTTCCCTTTCGTATTCAAACCGATTGAAATCGACAGCGTATTGGTCTATGACGGCGGTATTTATAATAATTTTCCTGTCGATGTGATGAAGTCCGATTTTAATCCCGATATCATCATCGGGAGTATTGTTGCCGCTAAACTGGATAAACCCAAAGAAGACGATTTGATGAATCAAATCGAGAATATGGTCATGCAAAAAAGCGATTATACTCTCGATCCCGAAGATGGGATTTTGATGCGTTTCAATTTGAGTGATGTAGGGCTTCTCGACTTTCCCAAAGCACGGCAAATTGCCAAGATAGGATATGACCGTACGATAGCTATGATGGATTCTATCAAAAGTCGTATTCCCAGAGAACTATCTCAGGACACCCGCCAATTGCAGCGAATGGTTTTCAAAAGTAAAACCCCCGACCTTGTATTTGATAAAGTTTCGGTAGAGGGAGGGAATCATCAACAACGGGAGTATATTCGTCGGCAATTCGATTCAGATGAACCTTTTTCCGATGAGCAGGCTAAGGCTGCTTACTATAAAACCATATCCGATGGGAAAATATCCGATTTGATACCTCATGCCCGATACGACAAGGAAAGTGGCATGTTCAATCTCGATATTAAAGCAAAAGTGCACGATCAACTGGCGATAGGAATGGGAGGATTTATTTCGTCGACTAGTTCCAATCAAATATATATAGGTGCACACTATCGCACGGTAAGCCTCAATTCTCTCGATCTCGATTTAGGTGGGCAAATAGGACAGTCTTATACTTCCGGCATGTTATCGGCTCGTTTCGATTTGAAGACTGTTATACCTATGTATCTGAAACTGCAAGCTGTGGCTTCTAAACAAAAGTTTTATCAAAATGAAACGTTGTTTTATTCCGACCGCATGCCCTCTTTTATCACACAATCCGAGCAATATGTGAAGTTACGGTTGGGGTTGCCGTTTTTGACTGGTTCAAAAGCTGTCGTTTCTGTTGGATATGGTTCGATGAACGATAAGTATTACCAATCCAATACGGTAGATTTTTCCAAGAATGAACAGGATCGTAGTCGTTATAACTTGCTTGTAGCATCGATGAAATTCGATCAAAATAATTTGAATAATTACATGTACCCCACCTCTGGTACAGATTGTTCCGTATTAGGGCTATTGGCGTATGGAAAAGAACGATTCAAGCCATATAACTCGAATTTGCAACCACATAGCAAACAGACACTTTCGTGGTTACAGATAGAAGGAAATATTCATACCTATTTCCCTTTGGGAAATAAATTCGTGTTGGGTGTTCGGGGAAAAGCCGTGGTATCGAGTAAAGGACTGTTGAGTAATTATACTTCCACACTAATCCAAGCACCGGCATTTACTCCTACTCCGCATAGTAAAACTATCTTCAATCCAGCTTTCCGTTCCACACAATATTTGGCGGCGGGGGTGATACCCATTTGGAAAATCATGAATAATTTGCAATTTCGCAATGAGTTCTATGTTTTTGCTCCATTTCGGCAGATTTACGAAGGTGAAAATATGGTTCCCTATTATGGAAAAGCCTTTACGAAGTATCATTTTATGGGTGAGAGTTCCTTAGTGCTCGACCTCTCTTTCGCTTCGATTAGTCTTTATGCCAATTACTATGATTATCCAGCACGTAACTGGAACTTCGGTATAAATATTGGTCTGTTGGTATTCAGTCCTAAATTCTTGGAATAAGAAAAAATCTATTTATCTGAAAATGGGTGCGATAGAAAAAAATCATATATTGGAGATAAAAAAATGAGATAAAAAGATACGTCGGAATAAAATTATTCCTATCTTTGCAACCGCAAACGGCTCCGTAGCTTAACTGAATAGAGCATCTGACTACGGATCAGAAGGTTACAGGTTTGAATCCTGTCGGAGTCACAAAAAGGGTCCCATATAATCTATATGAGACCCTTTCTTTTTGGAATTCTGTCCTTATTTTTAGCTCTCTTATTTCCGATTTCGTCGGAATAAGAGGGGATTTAATGTTCGTCTAGAATCTCGTTACTATCTTCTTCGCTATTTCCGTCGTCTTTTTGAGAAGCCGGTTTAACCACCCATGCGCTTAATTCATATAATGCATATAAGGGAACGAATACGACAGACAAAGTAAATGGGTCGCTCGATGGTGTGATAAACGCAGCTAATATAAGTAGTATGACGATAGCATGTCGGCGATAAGTTTTGAAAAAACGTCTTGTGATGAGCCCCATGTTCGACAACAACCAGCACAACAGGGGTAATTCGAATACGAGGCCCATAATAAAATTAAGTGTGAGGAAGTTGCTCATGTATGAGTCCAGTGAGATTTGGTTAGGAACCATTTCGCTCACTTGGTACTCTGCCAAGAAACGCAACGTTAACGGAAATACAAGAAAATATCCCACTCCGATACCGATAAAGAACATGATATTTCCTGCGAGAAATGCCCCTCTGGCATGTCGTTTTTCGCCGGCGTATAATCCCGGACTGACGAAAGTCCACAGTTGATAGATGACATATGGAAACGCAAACAACAAGGCAATCCACATGGACGTGCTCATGTGGATAAAAAACTGGGAAGCTAATTGTATATTGATAAGTTTTACCTCGAAGTGGTCGTTGCAAAAATCCGGTAAGATGGACATGTGTTGGCTCAGGTCACAAAGTAGCCGATATAATATGAAATCAGAATGGCAGGGTGCGAGGATAATGCTGTCGAATATTCGAGGCATGAGAGTGAAAAACACGACCGATAAGAGGATAATTGCACCGACCGAGCGTAGTATGACTCTGCGCAGGTCATCGACATGATCCCAAAAACTCATCTCTTTCAGCTCGTTATCCATGAATGTGTCGTGGCTCTACAAGTGTGGTAAAACCGTGAAATATCATTTATACATGAGAATGCAGAAATGATAATGATTATAATTATAGTGAACGATCGAGTAATTATTTCCCTTCTTCCTTTTTCTGTTCCTCGTTTTTGGAGACAGGGGCATTTATTTCCTCTTCGATTTCGTTCATTCCCTTTTTGAAACTACGTACACCCTTCCCGATACCGTGCATCAATTCCGGTATTTTTCTACCTCCAAAAAGAAGTAAAACCACTACCAATATAACAATAAGCTCTGTCGTACCGAGGTTCCCGAAGAGTAAAAGTATCGCAGAAAATGTGTTCATTTATTTTATCGTTTAAGTATTATTTCGTTCAATGGGAACAAAATAAGAAAGAATATTTGTATAATACAACAAATCTATATCAAAATTGATTAACTTTGCAGCGATTTTTGAATAAGGAAAATTTTCCGTAATTAAAAAAGAAGAAAATGAAAGCATTTGTATTTCCCGGACAAGGGGCGCAATTTGTAGGTATGGGAAAAGACCTCTACGAAAATAACCCCGTAGCCAAAGAGATGTTCGATAAGGCCAACGAGATATTGGGCTTCAATATCACCGACCTGATGTTTAACGGAACAGACGAAGATTTGCGTCAGACCAAAGTTACTCAGCCTGCTATATTCCTGCACTCGGTAATTTTGGCAAAAACGATGGGTGACGATTTTAATCCCGATATGGTAGCCGGTCACTCGTTGGGTGAATTTTCGGCATTGGTAGCCGCCGGAGCACTTTCTTTCGAGGACGGTTTGCGTCTTGTCTCGGCTCGTGCGCAGGCTATGCAGAAAGCTTGTGAAAAAACACCGTCGACGATGGCGGCTGTGTTGGCTTTACCCGATGCGAAAGTAGAGGAATTGTGCGCTTCGGTAACCGAAGGTGTCGTGGTTCCTGCCAATTATAATTGCCCGGGACAAATCGTTATATCGGGTTCTATCGAAGGTGTAGATGCTGCCTGTGCAAAGATGTTGGAGGCCGGTGCGAAACGGGCTTTGAAACTCAAAGTGGGTGGTGCTTTCCATTCTCCATTGATGGATCCTGCTAAAATAGAACTGCCGGCTCGTGCTGAATTGGCAGATGCCATCGCTCATACCGATTTCCATGCTCCGAAATGTCCTGTTTATCAGAATGTGAATGCAGAACCTCAAACCGATCCTGAAACGATCAAGAAGAACCTTATCGCTCAATTGACCGCTCCGGTACGTTGGACACAAACTGTCCAAAACATGATCGCCGCCGGAGCCGATACGTTTGTCGAGGTAGGACCGGGAGCTGTACTGCAAGGTTTGGTAAAGAAAATTTCGTCGGAAGTAGCGACTTCGGGAATCCAGTAAGTCGTACTACAATATTAGTAAAAGAGCGGTAACTTTCGTTATCGCTCTTTTTTTGTTTCCGGTTTATCGGGAAAATCGCTTTCTGATAAATTTGTTTTGTTCATTAAGCTGTGAGGGAGTTTGGCGAGAAAAGTAAACATGTTTGCTTTGTCTTTCTCTCACCTTGTACTATCTTTGCAAAGTTGCGAAGACGGGCTGTGGTTCGGCATAATCAAATAAATTTGCTTCTGCGCTCACCTTGCACTATCTTTGCATAATCAAAAGAATTGTGATATGAACCTCTTCAATGATTTTCTGAATACTATTTCGGATACAGAGGTTACGACGACCTCGGCTATATTCAAGTTGATGCTGAGTTTGTTGTTGGGGGGTATCGTGGGCTTTGAGCGAAAGCGGAAAGGCCAAGTAGCCGGTGCTCGTACATTTGCGCTCATCTCTATGGGTGCAACGTTGGCGATGATTATCTCTATCTATATTCCACAGGTTTATTTGGGATTGAAAAACGGAGACCCGGGACGAGTTGCCGCACAAGTGATTACAGGTGTCGGTTTCTTGGGTGCGGGAGCCATCATTCAAACAAAAGGTTCGATACGAGGCTTGACCACAGCTGCCGGTATTTGGATGGTGGCGGCTTTGGGTTTGGCGGTAGGTGTAGGTCTTTATGTTATTGCGATTATTTCGACCATATTGATATTGTTCACGTTGGTGAGTTTGGAACAATATGAACGTCGGACGAATTTAGACCGGGAAGGAAAAATTATACATTTGAAAGCGACCGAGATTGTCGAGGATTTGACCCGGTATGAAAAATTATTGGGTGAGTATAAGGTTTCGTTACACAATGTGTTGGTAGAATATAATTATTCGGAACAGAAGACCGATTTGAAATTTATCGTTTTGTCTCGGTCTACGACCGATTTTGTTTCTCTTTTTTCCCATATGCGTAATATTTACCGAACGGAATATATTTCACTTCAAAACGAGATTTGATTATGGAATTGGATGCCCTCATTACCGATTTGGCTCTTATTTTGATTGTGGCTGGGGTAGTGACATTGCTTTTCAAGAAATTGAAACAGCCCGTTGTATTGGGTTATATTGTCGCCGGTTTTTTAGTGGGTCCCAATTTCGTTTTTTCCCCTACCATAGTAGATGAGGGTGATATAAATTTATGGGCAGAACTAGGTATCATTGTACTTCTGTTTTCTTTGGGATTGGAATTCAGCTTTAAAAAACTTTTTCAAGTAGGGGCATCGGCCGTTCTTACAGCGCTAGTCGTTGTATCGGGTATGATGCTGGCAGGTTACGGAGCCGGTCGGTTATTACATTTCACGTATCTCGACAGTATCTTTTTGGGAGCTATGTTATCTATGTCGTCGACGACGATTATCATCAAGGCCTTTACCGATTTGAATTTACGCAAGAAGGCTTTTACGAATTTAGTTTTTGGTGTGTTGATCGTGGAAGATTTGTTTGCCGTGGTGATGATGGTGATACTTTCTTCTATTGCCGTGAAGAACTCGTTCGAAGGGGCGGAACTGTTGGAGAGTATCGCTAAATTGGTCTTTTTCCTGATTATTTGGTTTGTTGTGGGGATCTCCATATTACCTCTGATTCTGAAAAAAACACGTAAGTTTTTAAATGACGAGACTTTGTTGGTCGTTTCTATGGGGCTCTGTCTGGGTATGGTCGTTTTGGCTACTTATGCCGGATTTTCTTCGGCTTTGGGCGCTTTTGTCATGGGATCTATATTAGCCGGTACGAATGAGGCCGAACGGATAGAGAAAGTCGTTCAACCGGTAAAGGACCTGTTTGGAGCCATATTTTTCGTATCGGTAGGTATGTTGGTCAGCCCGGCGGCTCTCAGTCAATATGCATTGCCTATCTGTTTGCTCTCTATTGTTGTTATTGTAGGACAGATATTCTTCGGTACGGTGGGTATGTTGGCTTCGGGACAGACTTTGAAAATATCAATACAATCGGGGTTCAGTTTATCTCAAATCGGTGAGTTCGCTTTTATTATAGCCTCGTTGGGAATGTCGTTGAATGTGATCGACAAATTTCTGTATCCGATAGTTGTGGCAGTATCGGTGATAACTACTTTTTTGACTCCTTATTGTATTCGGTTGGCCGACCCTGCTTATAGTTGGATTGAGCGACGTTTGCCGGAGAGGTGGCTTGCAGCTATCGACCGTTATAGTCAGAGCCGAACCGAAATAAAGCCTCATAAGGCAGTATGGAAAGAGGCTATTGCACAATATTTGTGGAGAGTACTGCTTTATTCGTCGCTGATCGTAGCGATAATTATGGTCTCTAAAATGTGGTTTATACCGTTGATGGTAGAAATTTTGCCTGAGTGGGGGCGTATGATCGCCGCTATCGTAACTTTGGTAGTGATGTCGCCGTTCTTGTGGGCTTTGATGGTTAAGGAGGTAAGCATGTCCTTGATAAGGAAATTGGGAGAGGGGAGTGTAAACCGGGTTCCATTGACTTTGATGATAGTTTTCCGCATATTGCTGGCTTTGTTTTTCGTTATATATTATCTTTCTATCGTCCACTCTCAACGTACCGGCGTGTTGTTGGGACTGGGTATATTCATTGTTGTTCTCATTTTATTGTCTAAGCGCATACAGAAGCAGTTCATGCGTATCGAAAATATATTTATGGATAACTTGAACGAAAGGGAATTACGAAAGACAGGACGGAATACGAGCTTGGTGAGCGATATGCATTTGGCCTATATGGACGTAAATGCAGACTGTCCGTTTGCCGGACGTCGCCTAATGGATTCCGATTTACGCAAAGAATATGGAATCAATGTCGTAAGTATTCAGAGGGGAACTCGGCGAATCAATATCCCGAAGGGGGAAACCCGAATTTTCCCGGGAGATACGATCGGTGTTATTGGAACAGATGATCAGATTCAATCTTTGCTTACCGTAGTGGAAGGTAGTGAATCGCCCGAAGAGGAAACCGATAACAGGGAAGTCACGTTTACACATGTTGTTGTTCCCGGGAATTCGCCGTTGATCGGGCAAACAAGCTCGTCGTTGAGCATTCGTAATAAGAATAATTGCCTCATTGTGGGAATAGAACGTGCAGACGGAACATTTCATCAGCCCGACGGACAAACTTGTTTTGAGGCGCACGATGTGATTTGGCTTGTCGGGGAGCCGGATAATATCAAACAGTTGATTCAGGATAAAATAGAAAATCATATACAACATACATAAAGACCTACGATTATGCAGGAAAAAATTATTATTCTCGATTTCGGTTCTCAATACACGCAGTTGATTGCCCGCCGGTTGCGGGAGCTGAACACGTATTGCGAAATCTTGCCGTACAATAAATTCCCTTACGGAGAAGAGGGAATTAAAGGAGTGATTCTCTCGGGGAGTCCCTATTCGGTGAACGATCCTAATGCCCTTTTTGTCGATTTGAGTCGTATCCGTGGTGTCTATCCGGTACTTGGCGTTTGTTACGGGGCGCAATTCTTGGCTCATACGTCGGGGGGGAAGGTCGAGTCTGCCGATACCCGGGAATATGGTCGTGCCAATTTGGCTTGGCATGATGAGAACGATCCCCTCATGCGCGGTGTGCGGGAGAATTCCACCGTATGGATGTCGCATGGCGATTCTATTACGGTAATTCCCTCTACCTTTACCCTTGTGGCCAGTACCCATGAAGTAAAGACGGCGGCTTTTCATATCGAGGGCGAACCGACATGGGGTGTACAGTTCCACCCAGAGGTATATCACAGCGAAGACGGCACGCTTCTGCTGACGAATTTCGTGCGTGATATCTGTCATTGTGATATGGACTGGACTCCGGCATCGTTTATCGAACATACGGTAGCGGAATTAAGTACGAAGTTGGGAGACGATAAAGTGGTATTGGCTTTGTCGGGAGGTGTCGATTCTACTGTGGCTGCCGTGTTGCTTAACAAGGCGATCGGTAATCACCTTACCTGTATCTTCGTCGATAACGGTTTGTTGCGGAAAAACGAGTTTGAGAGCGTCCTTGCCAACTACAAGGATATGGGGCTCAATGTCTTGGGCATAGATGCTAAGGATTATTTTTACGAACAGTTGAAGGGGGTGACCGAGCCGGAAAAGAAACGGAAAATTATCGGCAAAGGTTTTATCGATATTTTCGATCGTGAGGCTCGTAAGCTGACCGATATAAAATGGCTGGCGCAAGGGACTATTTATCCCGACGTGATCGAATCGCTTTCGATTACGGGTATGACTATCAAATCGCACCATAATGTGGGAGGATTGCCCGAGAAGATGAATTTGAAACTGGTGGAGCCGTTGCGTCTGCTGTTTAAAGACGAGGTGCGCCGGGTCGGTCGGGAACTGGGTATCAGCGAGAAACTCATCGGACGTCACCCTTTCCCCGGTCCCGGATTGGCTGTCCGTATACTTGGAGATATCACACCCGAGAAGGTACATATCTTGCAGGAGGCAGATCATATTTTCA
>OCQB01001269.1_pt1 | contig 20937 bp, 20 predicted proteins | sample 1538631 | NCBI WGS metagenome assembly OCQB01 (sample SAMN04571713, study PRJEB22368) | human gut metagenome | biome: human gut; material: stool | host: Homo sapiens | place: Luxembourg | collected 2012-10-19
TTCAATTATTAGTTGCAATCGTGCCATAGCTTTTCACTATGGAACGTTTCGCACCGCCTTTCGGATCAGTAACAATGAATGAACACTTATCAGGCATCTGCATAAGGTTTGGTTTTACTTCATAAAAAGTTTTTCCTGCACCGGAGCCACCGATAATAAGAACATTATTATTAAGTTTTGTTTTTCTCGTATCAAGACTCATTCTTACATTCTGACTTAATATTCTGTTATAATGTTCATCCTTATCATTAATTGTTTTGTTTACCTGATTTATATCGGCAAACTTTGCAGTTCCGTATTCCTTGCCGGGCATCAGATTTCTTCTGCTTGTATAGTACATAAGTACTGCCATGCCATATGTAAGTACTGCGACGGTAACTGCCTTAACTGTTGCTTTCCCTTCATAATAGTTTTGAAAAGGCTCTGCAAACACATTATTTAATGATTCCATAAATTCATTAAAGTCCATACCCTGACTCCAGGCACCGTTTATCAGATATCCTAAATATGCTGCCAAAACTGCACCAATAAAAAGAAGAACAAAGGAAGGCTTTTTCTTCTTTTCTGTCATTATCTTCTGCTCCTTCCATGTTCTTCTGTTTTTAATGTAACTTCTTTATCAGGTTTCTTCTTTTCATATTTCTTTCTTACAGCAGCTTCCACACTGTCATAATGTTTAGAATATAATTCACTTCCCCTTATTGTCTGTACTACTCTGTTACTTCCGTCATAAAGTTTATATTCCTTTTCCATATCTAAAAATGTAAGCATTGTTTTTCCGTTATGTATTTCCATTATGTTTTCTTTTCTTATCCACACATAACGAACTTTTTCTCCCCATGTTCCTGGAACTCTTGTTTTAACAGCTGCCTGACTTTCCTCATCTATCAGTGTTTTTGATATTGTAATGTCTGAAAGATTATTGTTTTTTGACATGGACACTGCCTGTATTCTCTCTGCAATACTACGATAACTGTTAATTCTTTTTGTAAAGGCATCTTTATCCATTGCTGCCTTATAACTGTTATCCGTATCTGACTTTTCCAGTGCCCCCATAGTAACAAGTTTTCCAATTATTTCTTTTGCATCATCACTTCCTATATCAAACTTATCTTTTATGGTATCAACCGATACATCATTTTTTTCAACGGCATAAAGACCTATTTTTTCAATCAGCCCCTGCATTGCCTCTCCTGCTTTTTCTTCCTCCTGTGTATGAAACTTACCGTTTCCTTCTTTCTGCTTTTGAAAGTAGTCAATAAGTTTATTCTTTCCCTCACTGTCACTCTTTTTTACATAGTCATCAAATGTGCTGATATGTCCTGATTTCATTCTCTGCAGCATAACATTAATTCTTGGTGTTGCTTCCGAATGAAAAATTATTTCAGTCTGTCCCTTATTGATATTGGGCATTGTGGAATACAGTATTCCATACTTTTTTGCAAGTTTTTTAACTTTTTTCATTTCACTGTTGTCAAACTGTAAAACCTGCAGGTCCCCTCCTCTCATCAAAAGCTTTCTCATTGACGTTCTTCCAAGATTTTTTTCATAATCAAGCATTCCTTTTATTACATTTAGAACTTTTTTCATAGCTTCTATGCCGTCACTTCCGACTTTCATTGCTATCTCAATACCGTCATAAGCTACTCTTATAATCTGTACTGCTTCTGCTATTTCATCTGCCATATTTTTCACCTGCCTTCGTATTCTTTTACTTTATCCAAATTTCCGTTTTCAATTTCATATCTGTTAATGTCTACTCCGCATGCATTTAAAACGCTGCAAAGACTGTGAAGCATTTCTTCTTTTTCAATTCTCAACATTTCAAGAGATGCTATAAGACTTTCTGCCGTCTCCACCCATAAAGGCTTTTTTTCTGCAATGGCAAGGTATCTTTTCTTTATGGTTTCAAAATCCCTATCCTTGCTTTTTATCTCCTCAATCAGATTGCCGGTAAGTTCTCTGTCTCCTGTGCTCATTCCATATTCCAGCACAAACACCATTTCTTCTTCCGACATTTCTTCCAGTCTTTTCTTAATCCATTCCGCCATTTCTCTCATTGATAACATATCTGCCTCCTATCCCTGCAGACTGTTTTCCAGCTCTGCAATCTCAATTATTTCTTTCATTCTTTCAGCAGGCACTCTGCTGTTTATGATGTCCTCCAATTGATTTTCAGTAAGACCTTTTTCAATGGCAATTTTTATCTGGACAAGCTGGTTTCTGTCTAATTCTCCATCAATTACAAGTTTTACAAGATTTCTCCTGCTTTTTGTTTTGATACCAAGTCTTGAAAAAATACCTACCAGACCATGATTGTTTACTGATGTTTTTCTTTCAATGTCATTACTGTTAATTCTTACAACTGTACTTTTATTGCCTGCATATGGCATATTTGCTGACTGAAAAGAGAAATAATTATCGGCATCATTTCTTACATTATTAAAGGTTTCTTTATCCTGCTCATGTTTCTTCTGCAGTTCCTTGACCTTTTCTTTTAAAGCTTCATTCTCTGTTTTTAATTCCCCTGCTTCTTTTCTTTTTTCTGCAGCCTGTGAATACGCTCTGTTTATCTCATCCTGTTTCTGTGACAGCAGTTCATCTTTTTCCTGATTTTCTTTAAGTATTCTTTCAAGCTCTTCCTGTTCTTTTTTATCCTGTGTCAGATTATTTAAAACATCAGTAATTTCATCAAACTTTTTGTCCGTATTTCCAATGGATAACACCACCTCTTCAATATAATCCGTAAGTTTCTTTACATATTCAGGCTCCATTTCTGCCTCGTCTGCCAGGCTGTCAGTTTTCTGTAAAATATCATCATACTGTTTCTTCATTGCTATTGCCTTTTCGCCACTTGATAGTATTCTTTCCACGTCTTCAATGGGAACTCCCTGTCTGTAAAAATCAAGTCCCATTTTTAGTTTAGTAATGTCAACTCCTTCTGCCGTAAGTACTTTAATTACTCTGTCATCATAATCAAAACGTAAACACTCTGAATAGATTCTCATCCTTTCTATATCCATCTTCTTATCTGCATATTTTGCTATCTGTTCTCTTGTAAGACCATAATCTGCATCATAATTTATCAGTTCCATTACTTCTTTGCTTAACCCTTTTTTCTTAAATCCCTGCACAATCATATTTTTGTCTCTTGTAATATCACTGCTCATTTATTACCTCCTGTTTAAACTAATAAAACAGCCTACTTTTGTGGCTGCTTGTCTTTTTCTTTTATTTGCTTTTCTTCTCTTACTTCTTCAATACTTCTTTCAGATTTTTCATTTTCTTCTCTGATAATTTCATCTGCAATTTTTAATTGCTTTTTTACATCTTTAAGTATGCTTCGTAATTCTGCATACTTATCTTTATAATGTTCTTTTAAACTTCTTATCTCGTCTACGGTATATCCCTGATTTTTTATTTCATCAGAAAGCAGAACGTACTGTTCATGTTCTTCTTTAAAGAAGTCATCTCCTCTTATGTAACAGTTTTCACTCTCACTTAATTCATCAATCTTTTCTAAGGCTTTAAAAAGTTTTTCAGATGCTTTTTCACCACGGCGTACTCTGCTTATTTCTCTGTTAATACTTTTCCTTTTATCATCAAGTACCTGCCATCTGTCGTTTAATTCTTCAATATCTTTAATTCCATACTTTGATAAAAATGTATATTGTGCATGTAACTTATGCATCTTTTTTATGTCATCACGATATTTCCATGCCTGTGAATAAGATTTCTTTTTCAGTTTTCCTGTCCGGTACAGCTTTGCAAAGTATTTTTTCTGAAGTCCTGTAAGCTTAGCTCTCTTATATCTTGTAAATTTACAATACACTATCTTTGGCTGACTTCTGTCTTTCTGTGGCTTATAATCTGCAATACTTTCTTCTTTTATTCTCTCAGTAATTCTTTCTTTTGTGTATTCACTGCCCCAGGTATCAATTCTCATATATCGTTTCATTCCCGGCATCATCACTGCCATATGTTTTCCCTGTTTTATGGTATATCCTTTTTCTTCCAGCAATCCTAAAAAACTGTCATAAGTTGAAGCCTGAACAATACATGAATCCACATCTCTCATAACCATGTCTTTCCATATAAACTTACCGTCTCGATACGGATTCCAGTCTTTATATCTTTCATTTATCCCTTTTCCGTCAGCACTTATGTCTATGGTTGAAAGACCATATTCCTCACACAACCTGTTAGTAAGCGGCTGTATATACTTTGCCCAGTCACCTTTTTCGTATCTGTACTTTTTACCATTTACCATGTTCACGCTGTTAAATATAATATGCCCGTGCTTATGGTCTGTGTTATTATGTACGGAAAATACAACTTCATATTCATTTCCTATATATTCCTTTGCAAACCTTTGTGTTATTTCAAAGGCAGTATCATCATCCACTTCTCCTTCCTCAAAGGATATAATGAAATGATATGCCTGTCTTTTATCCGTTTTTCCAAATTTCACTTTTGTACTTTTCATCCTATCATATGCAAAGTCAGGCTGACAGTTAATACCACCCACCAATCTCCCGCCATCTGTCTTTTCAGATGCCTTAATATAATCAATTGCAGCTTTTAAATGCTTTCCGTGATAACCTGTTCCACAGTCACCTATATTAAGAATCTTTGTTACTGCCAATCTTTTTTTCAACTTCCCTAACTGAAAGAATCAGCTTTCTCATATATGACCTTAAACTTTCCATGTCATCACGGTTATAAAATCCTGCATTATTTTTTCTTGTTATCTGGTTTATGTTATTTCCTATGTGATTTACTTCATTAATCAGTTCTGAAAGCATCTGCCTTATTTCAGGATAGTCTTCCGGTTTCTGGCTTAAAAGGAAACGCATGTAATCTGAATCAGTCATACCATACATTTGTGCAAATTTTCTCAATGTCTTTGCTTCGGTTTCAGTAAATCGAAAATGCTTTACTACCTTATGTCTGTTATCTGCCATTTACATTACCTTCTTTCCTAGCGAGCAATAGCCACCCAATTAATTCTTCTTGTTTTGAAAATAATACACATCCATCTGCCACCTGTAGTCTCACCTCCTCTTATCCGTATTTTGTTAAACATCAATAAACCCTAGTCCCCATAAACGACCTGTCAGTCGCAAGATACGCATTTGGTGATACAAATGCAATTCTTGTTAGGGGAACAGCCCCTAAAACCCCTGATATATCTAATATTCTTCTTTCCCCTTGAAAAAGTGAGGGGGATTTTTAAAAGTTACTAAACTTTTTGACAGGGGTCCCCCGAATTTTTACCACGGAAATTTTTTATCTTATTTTTCCACTTTTTATTTTTGTCATGGAAATCCCCCCGAAATTTTGAAAGTCACTAAACTTTTCCGAGGTACTACCTGCACTTTTTCGGGGGGATTATATTTTTGCTTTTTACTGCTTTTATCCAATCGTTGTAATCTTTAAAATCCTTTGGTGGTGGAAGTTCACTGACTTCATATCCCTGCTTCTCATACTTATCTTTCAAAGCTTTAGACGCTTTTCTGCCCGGCTCATCATTATCAAGACATAATCTGATAAACTTTATTCCCGGATGTTCTTTAAGAAATGTCTCAAGCGGAGCATCCGCAACCATTCCCAGTGCGATTTTATTTGTTTCATAATCATCGTAAATATTACAATAACTTAACAAGTCTATTGCTCCCTCAAACACTTCCAGTTCATCTGAATTATCATTTGCTACATTAAAACCATATGTCTTGTCATTACCCTTTACGTCGCACTTAAATGCATGACCATTTTTATCAAAAACACCTCTCATACTTGCGAATCTTGTGGCTCCATTTTTATCATTTCCTTTAAAAACTATATTGTGGTAATCTCTTGATTCATAAATCAGTTTATGACTTACAAAGTAGTCAATACATTTCCTGCTAATCATTCTTTCATTTTGCAGATACGAATAAAGATAATTAAAACTGTCTGATGATTTAGGAAGTACAAATTCTTTTTCTTCTGTGTCTATACTTGATTTATCTACAAAATGTTTCAGACTGTTATTTCTTTCACTGTCATCTGTTTTCTTATATCCTGCAAAATCAAGTAACCAAAAGACCGCTTCCTTAACATCCATTCCTGCAAACACTCGTAAGAAGTCTATCTGGGAGCCACCATTACTTCCCTTTTCACTTTGTCTCGACCAACGATACCAGTTAGTCCGATTGTAAATCCTTATGGAATCCATTTCCTTTAAGGTATAGTACTTTCCAATCTTTTTTACCGTGTAACCAAGAAATGAAGCCACGGAACATAAATCAACAGATTTTGCTATGTCTAATTCTTCCGCTGTAAATCTGTTATTCATTTGCATCACCTGCTCTTTTCTTTTTCAGCTACCATTGCACTGTCATTAAATTTAAGATTATTGTAATCCTGCTCAAAGACTGTTCTTCTATGCAACATAATCCCCTTTTCTCTCATGCTGAAATATTGTGCTTCATCACCACCAACAATTATGTGATCAAGTAATGGTATCTCCATTAAATCAGTAAGTTTTATAAGTCTGTCCGTAATTTCAATATCTTCCTTGGACGGTTTTAACGATCCTGAAGGATGATTATGAATCAACAACATATGCGCTGCATTTGAAAGAATGCTTGCTTTAAATATTTCTCTTGGACTTACAATAGACTGATTGAGGGACCCCATACTTGCCATAGTACAGTTAATGGGCGTATTATCACTTTTTAAGTTAACTACACACAAAACTTCTCTGTCCATTTCGCAAAGATATTTTCCAAGCACCTGAACTGCTGCTTCCGGATTTGAAATCTTTATGTCAGATAGAATTGGAGCTTCTTTTACAAGCCTTACAGACACCACATTTAATTTAAAATCATCGCTAATCTTCATGCTCTTTATCCTCCCACTCCATCTGAATGACAAACTCTCCATCAATTGAATTTACAATTTCAGTCAATTCATCGAGCTTTTCAATCTTAATTTCAATCTCCATAAGCTCACCTACAATGATTTATCCTGAATATCATAGCTAATTGATTCAGCTACTGATTTTCCGTCTAATCTCTTATTTGGTGCATTTGTTGCAATGGTAAGCTCTCTTTTATTTCTGTCATAGTGATATACTTCATTGGATAATCTGTCTTCCAAATCCACCTGATTCATATTGATGTCATTTACCATCTCCTGTAATTCATCAGCACTATGTCCGTTTGATGATATTGCAATTACTTCATGAATGGACGAAGGAATGATATAAATATCTGAATGCAAAACAGATGCTAATTTATCAAGATTTTCCGGAAACAGAATTTCTGCTGCTCCATTAATTTTTCTCCTGTTTGTCATAACATACATTTTCGTTTGACAGTTATCATCAACAACTTCACTAATTGTGTCGTCAATTTCTTTTCTTTCCTCTTCATATTCATCCCCTGCAATTTCTTCAAACAGCATCTCACTTATTACATCCTGCATATCCTGGATGCTTACCGGTAGAAGTTCAGGAGTATTCTTCATTGCCACTTCATATAGTTGTTCTTCATTCATTCCCATCTGACTGGCTACATCATTTGTTATTACCACTGAACTCATGCCACTTTTATCATTGCTTATAACTGCTTTATAAATAATTGACAAATCTAAGTAATCTCTGTGCGGAATGTTCTTAAGATATTCCTCATTCTGAGCTGTATTAACCAAAGTTACAACAACGCGATCTTTAAATGTTTCAACAGCAATATCTTTGTTTTTAATAGCCTCTGGAAGATTCTTATAGCTATCTAACATGAGTTCTGCAGCACAATTCATTACATAATCCAAGTTTTCTCTATGCTTGTACATCTCATAAAATTCACCTACATAAATAGTTGGTGAACCTTTATACTTACTCTTGCCATCCCCTGGTAATAAATTAATTGCATCCTTCTCGCAATTAACTTTAAATACCTTGTGTTCCACGACTCTATGCTCTTTAAATTCATCCGGCATATAATCTAAAAGTTTCTCTTTAAATACTTCTTTAAAAATTTCGTAATTCATCATTTACTATTTCCTCCTTAAACTAAAAAAGAAGATGCAGTCATACAGCTTACATCTTCCTTGTTTCTTTTTCTTTATCTAATTTTTATTTTTTCTTCATAATCCCCGCTAATATCTGGATTCATAACTACAACACCATTAGGCTCTTTAGTTTTTTCTATATTTCTTTCTGAAAGTGCCCTTACAGTTTCTTTGCCTATCCAGCTATTCTCATCTGACTTTATTTTATCCATAATTATTAACATTTCATCAGTGGGGATTTCACTAATATTCATATCAAATATCTTTTTCATTTTTTCAGTACTTCTTTCGCTTCCCGTTTCATAAATATATCGTTTGACATTAAACTCTTTTGTAATATAATCACATATTTCATCACTGTTAATACAGCTTTCTTTTTTATTTACTTCATCTTCTGAAAATGTTTTGTGCAAAAGCGATAAAACTTAATGTCGAATCGGTAATACAAATTATTATAGCAGTTACCAAAAGACCAATCCCAATAAAGATAATACCCCAACCTGATATTTTGCAAAAAACCTTGTCATCACTTGGAGTCACCTTGCCATAATGGTAACTATGAAGCAAAGTGATTTTTTCCTTTTTCCACAACAGATAACCTAAATATATAAAAAATGGGTGTCTCGCCCATATGTAATCTTTATTTGCCTTGTTTGTATTTATATCCGACTAAGAAAAAGCTGTCAATAGTCGCTACAAATATAATCAATGAGGTGGCAAATTACCACCTCATCAATCAATTGGTAACTATTTAGTTTTCAGGCTTTTAACCTTTGACCACTTAGAATAATGCTTCTTACCGTTTACAGTTATATAAGTTCGTATTCTTACATAGTATTTTTTCTTCGCTTTAAGTTTCTTAATGGTCTTTGTGGTTATTTTGGCATTTTTAATAACTATCTTCTTTGCTTTCTTGAACTTTTGAGAAGTTGAGTATTGGAGCTGATAACCATTTATGCCTGATTTTTTCTTCCATGTAACCTTTAATGATTTTTTCTTTTTTATAATTTTCTTTATTTTTGTAGTCTTGGAATTTTTAACTACGGCTTTTTCTTTTTCCCCGGTTGCCATAACTACGTTACTTTCTTCCGTAGAATTCGTTGTAACCACGCTATTATCACTTGAACTATTAGTTGTAGTAATCACATTACCGTCACTCAAATTATTCGATGATGTATTTACAGTATTGTCTTTTGTTGTTTCTTCTTCACTACCTGTTACATCTTCAGTGGTATTATCAATATTTTCCACATTAACGACGCATGTTTTCAAATATCCTCCATCTTCACTTTCAGCTGTAATTATTGCAGTCCCTTTTGATACTGCACTTATTACACCATCTTCATTTACAGTAGCTATGCTCATATTATCAGATGTCCAATTAATGTATTTATTTATAGCATTTTCAGGAATAACAGAATAAGATAATAATCTCTTTTCTCCAATTTTAAGAGTAATCTCTGATACACCTTTTGTATCTAATCCTGTAACCGGAACACTTTCTTGAATATCATCAATTACAAATGTTTCACTATCAATTAATTCATCATTGTCATATATCTCATAAGATATATCGTTATCTAAATCAGGAAAAATATTTATTTCTCTGTTTGTATCAACATCTAGGTTTTCAAAGGATGATATATTTGATATACCATCAGAATTAATATTTGAAACACTGCAAGATACTTTACCTAAATCAACACCTCTTACCTTAAATGTATATCCTTTATCTTTTGGTGCTACTATTACCTTTGTATAATCATCTAAACTCCTACTATAATATACGTAATAGCTTATTCCATCTACATTACCAGAACTTTCCTTCCCATCCTCTACTGTAAGAACTAATTTGCCGGACGCATTATACACATCTACATCTACAGGACATGAAACTTTCAAAGTCTGAAAATTATATTCTTGCTCTAGCAAGGCAATATGTTCTAAATAGGAATCCAATGTGGAAATTGTAGCGCAAGCAATCTGTTCTCCACGCTTATCTTTTATATTAGGAGCAAGATTTTTTAGACTTGTTTCTCCCATTTTTCTAATTTTTGTTAATGACTCCACTCCATACATAACAGCTTCCGCATTGTCAAATGTTAAATTTGACTTTACGCTACTATATTTATTATTTGTCCATTCAGCAACCGCCTGTCCTATATATGCTGTAACTCTCATAGATGATTTCAGATTGGCAGTATCCATGGTATGGAAAAACGTATTTGCCAACAGTTTTCCTGCGGACATTCCGCCTTTTGCCGCTGCTAAAAACCATACTTTATCTATTGCTTTATCCAATACATAATCTACGCCTTTTGAAGCTGCGATATCCGAAGCAACTCCTGCCATTATTTGCGATACCGTATTTTGTCCTCTTGTGTATAACCTAGTTGCTGCATCACATACGCACTGTACTTCTGCATTATCACTAATATATTGAAGTAACTCAAAATAAAAATCATTTGCCTCTTTTACTTCCATATATCTGAAATATTCGTCAACAGATACTTTCGTCAAATCAAGTATATCTAATCCAATGCCAAATCCCTTTAAGCAATTTTTTAAATCATTAGAAACTTTAAAATTGCTCATGGTTTCTTTCAGTTTATTTGCAGTAGTAGAGTCTACTTTAGTCAAGAGAAACTCTATAGCAGAATCATATCCCTTTTGAGTCATTATTGTTTCAAATTCTTCTGTTTTCATATAATCAGACAAATTATTTACAGTATATTGGTCATATGCCTCGGACAACAGATATTTTTCAAAAACATCACTAATCTGTGAACACCATTTTTTTGCTGTATTTGCTTGGGATAATTGTTTTATACTATCCTCGCTTTCAGAAAGCAATGCATATAAAATCTTTTCTGCATCTTCTTCCGACTTATCTTCTTTAAGTAATTCTCTCCATCCTTCACCTACATTAATAAAATTAGTAAAAAGATATTCAAAATGCCCAAATACACTATGATCATTGTTTGATATGTACATTACATGATAAAAATTTTCTGGTATCGACAAATAATTAATCATTTTTCCTGATGTATCTAACCACTGTTTCCATTCTTCCATTGTATATATTGAAGCATTTATATCACTTGAAGATATATCATCCCCCGGCTTAATCGGGATGCCTCCCCCTTCCACATTCTCCGTTCCATCGCTACATACCGTCCCTGCATAGGAATAGAGATTAGAAGATGAAAGATTCAAATGCAAAGCGGGACGAACGGCATAACTGCCGTAATCAACATAATCACCAACCCACCTGACATAACCATCGTCCATGACATTCGTCGCATCATGCGCATAACTGCCCGGCGACCGCAGCCACCAATAGCAGTTGCCCCGCCAGTCTGAATAATCTGTATTTGAGTATGTTCCCATCGCCTTGCTATAGGTACTGCTTTTGCTTCTTCTTGCTTTATCATAATAATGACTGGAATAAAATCCATAAGATGTGGCACTGTATGTATATACTTCTGATTCTGACAGCAGGAAAATCTTATCATTGGTGTTGTTTCCACCATTTGTTCCATCATTAATATTATCATCATTGATGACGGCGGTTGTTTTGATTGCACTCTGCTCCGAAGAACCAAATGCTGTGTCAAGAAAATTTTTACCGGTGTAATCTGTTCCATAGGCATTGGAAGATGCACTATAACCGTTGAGCCAGCTTCGGATGGTAGCGGTCTCCCACGTTACATTTGTCTTGGATGTATTATACCTCTGGTCATCCAGTCCTTTATCTGCCAGCAAAAAGGCGTCATTTCCATTAACATTCAGTACACGCCACTTGATTGGCTCATATTTGAAGTAATGGTATGTGGTGGAATCCGACCAGTTATAACCAGAGCTATATGTGTATGTCGCATCGGGCTTCTGAATCCTGCGGTATTTGTTACCGCTGATGGTGATATCTCCATTGGCACTCCATCCTGCTGCGCTTTCTAACTGATTGTACAGACTGTTGGATATGATGGTATCACCATCCTGCAACACTTTACTATCCAGCGCCGTGTATTTTCCCGATGGTATCACCTCAGCCTGTGGATAACTACCAAACCACACGCAGTCCCATACGGTATCGCCACTGCTATTCTTTGATGGGTTCTGTAATGTGTGGGTGGCTGCCGATACGGTACTGCTTATACCATAGATTGGCAGCATGGTTACTGCCAGTGACAGTGCAAGCATCACTGATGTTAGTTTCTTAAAATGTTTCTTCATTGAATGGTTCTCCCTTCCCTTTTGTTAATACTAATTTATTTAAGATGTTTTTTCTCAATCTATATGTATGACCATGACGTAAATGTCCGCAATAGCTGTTGACACTCTGGGTTACCGTTTCCATTGTCACTTTTTAATTTAGACCTCTGTCTACTGTATGACATATTTTTTCATTTACTATAAACTATTATATTTATTTTATCTAATATGTACAACGATATATAACTATTTCTTTAAAACCTTGGACTCTCCTTTTTTTTAGCTTATTAACTTTTACAAAATGATTGAAGTTTGCATAAAAAACAATACATTCAATACCATATTTTCTGCTATGAGCAGCATAATTAGGTTTAATACCAAGACTATCCATAACTGATAGTTCTCCTTTAATGTTATTGTTCATATAAGTTACACCTCCCGGGATAGTGTAACAATATGTCGTAAAATAAAAATAAGAATGTAGGTTTTCCGGCATTGTTATATGTCATTATTCCTACATTCTTATTTTACAATATATAACAAACAGGGCAAATAAAGGTTACATATGGGCAAAACTCCCATATGTTCCACATATAAATTTAATCCAACTATAAATTTTAATTTGTTTATCTAATTATACCAAACCTATCCTGCCAATTCTACTGCAAACACTACAAATCTATACTCGTCGCCCCTGCTGTTATCGCATGTTGAGAGTGTCAGTATTTTTTCTCCGTATTTCGGTGTAATATCAATGTCATAAATGCTATACTGCCTTACTTTGTTAATGAATGTATCATAATCTGACTCATCCTGTGCCATTACAAACTTCCAATATGGAAAATCATTCTTATTTACACTAATAACAGAAAAAATCTTATATTTCTTTTTGTCTTTTGTTGTAAATAAGATATCATTATGCTTCTTATAAAAATTCTCATCTCTGAGCTGTATCAAAGCACCAAACATCTTTCCGCCATTTATGTTGTGACCATAGATAATCAGATTATCTGACTTTTCTAAATCACAATATGCTGACAAATAAGGAGTACCATAAAAGCTGTAGTTTTTATCTATATCATGATTAAGATAAAAATCCGGATTATCTTTTGACTGCATTACTGGATAACTTATCGTTGTATCAGGAATTTCCAAATATCCGATAACGTCTTGGTTTCTTTTTCTCAGCTTATCAACTATATTATTATCATTCATTGTCTGAGCTTCATTTTGAATATCCACAAACTGCTTTTCTTCTGCATAATCTTCCTTTAACTGATTTACAGCCATTCCGGCAGATATAACCAGAATGGCTGCAACAAATAAGAACAGAACTATATAAATACCTGATTTCTTACTATTCATTATCCTTCTTCTTTCTATGATTGATTCTTACACATGAGTAGGTTGTAAGAGCACCAATTCCAAACAGTATTGCCAAAGCATACAAAAGAATATTTCTTCTGTTTCCTGTCTGTGGTGTACCCGGCACTTCCGGAATACGTTCATCCACTACCTTTAATTTTTGAACTTTTCCGGTATCCTTAACTGTAATCTTTACATCTTCTGCCTTCTTATAATGCTCTGGTGCTTTCTGTTCCACAAATGTGTATGTTTCATCGGCTTTTAAGATTCCATCAAGCAGTACAACTTTTTTTGTTGTGGTAAATTCATATACTTTCTTACCATTACTGTCTAATACTTTATACTTAGCACCCGGAAGCAGCTTTTTAGTATCGGATGCTATCTTTGAAAATTCTATTTTTGTTGTATCATCCTTCATTGATACTCTCTGAATTTCCTCTGTATCAGAAACAGTAAACTCCACACTGTCAGCAGTTACAAATCCATCTGCCGGTCTTTTTTCAGTAAATACATATGTCTTTCCTGCAACATACTTACCTTCAACTATGTGTTTATACTTTGTTGAAGTCCAATGTTCCATCACTTCACCAGTTTCTTTATCTGTTACTTCAAGCTCACAACCCGGAACTTCTTTCTCCCCAGTGATGTTTGTTTTTGAAAATTCTACCTTTGTGGTGTCATCATACATTACAACCTTGTTTGGATTAGCTTCTATAAACTCATCCCCATTTTTTATAAACACCTGCGTACTATACTTAGCTTCGTCCATTTTGAGCTTAAGCATAAATGAAATATCTGTTGCAGTCGTATATCCGTCAGCAGGCTTTGTTTCTGATAAAACATATTCCTTGTCATGGAGCAGTCCCTTAACTTTTATGCTCATATCTTCATCCATATTAGCATCAAAGTTAACATATCCCATTTCAGATAATTTCTCATTGATTCTGATTGAATCCTTATCTCCTGTAATCCAGCTTACAATTTCATTTCCATCTGTATCTGAAATTTTCAAATGACAGTCTGGAATTTCTACACTGCTTGCAATCATTAACTTATCCACTTCAACTTCTGTCTGCTCGTCACTTACTATTGCCTTTGCATAAACTGTTGTCGTTTCCTGATTTTCATATTCAAGATGTACAAATGTCGGTTCTTCTGATATGTAGTAACTGTCTGAAACACTTTCTTCCAAGAAGTAATAGTCTCCTGAATTGAGCGGTGCCTCCACTTCTCCGTAACCTTCACTCATTACCGGCACTGAAAATGGAATTTTCGCTGTTCCATCAGCTCCCGTTGTAACTGTTGTAATCTTTGAATCAGCTTCAAGTATTACATTTCCATCTATATCATATATGTTGTCCTTTGTGTAAAAACCAAACCTTGTATTTGGGATAGGCTTATATGTCTTTGAATCCTGCTTTAATACGGTAATATCTGTTGATACTAAATCGTTCTTAACTTCTAATACTCCATCAGTTGTATTTTCCGTAATATCTAATACATAGTCATCATCCTGACTTTTCCATACAAAATTCAAATCCCATGTGTTCATTTTTGGCAAAACATATCCATAAACAGTCTGTTTCTCTTTGATTTCATATGCTCCCAGCGGTACATTAAGTGTTACATCTCCGTTTTCATCTACGTCTGCTTTGCATATTCCATTACAGTCTGATGTAAACTCTGCACCCTGTCCGGTAGCAATTGTTGCTACCAAATCACCTACAGCAAACCATGTTGTTCCCTGTCCGTCCTGTGTCACAATGTCCTCTTTGGCATAAAGCTCAAATACTACATCTCCAAGTCTTATATCTTCATACTGAAACGGATTTTCAATTACAGAAAGTGGCATAATGTCAGGTAATTTGCTTGCCACTTCAGGCACTTGTGCCACTGATTCACTTTTAAATCCTGATACACTAGGACCTGTCTTTTTAATCGTAAACTTTCCATAGGTTTCGTCATTGTAATATTCATACTCTGTGTACAAATATTTATTTCCGTCTGCATCAACCATTGTTTTATATAATTTACTGTTAATCTCAACATTGATAAAGTTCTTGTCATTCTTAAAGCCTTCCGGTCCGTTTACTTCATAAACCCTGTATGTACCTGACTTCAATTTTTCATAAGTAATGATTTCTCCTGATTCGTCTGAAACAAATTTATTCACCGTTACAATCTTATTCCCATTATTGTATGACTGCTTTACAAGAGTTTCCGTTCCGTCCACATTTACCTTATAAATCTGATAAGTTGTATTTGCTTTAAGTACAGTCTGCTTTGTCTGAGAGTCCTTCTTTACAATCTTTAAATAAGCTGTAAACTCAGGGTTATTTAAAAGATACTTATATGTCTCTCTGTCTTTTTTCACATCTACTAAAAAGTCCGGAGCAAACTCTGTATCTTTGTCACCACTAATCTGATGAACAATATATGTTCCGTATGGTAATTCTTTTGTAATTGCAAAACCGTCTTTATCTGTTTTAATCAAATCTCTTTCTGTTGCTTTTGCCTTATCATAAGAACCGCTTGAAGCAAGGAATACCTGAAACTGTGCATTTACCTCTTTTTCCACAATACCTGCAGTTCCATCTCCTTTACCTTTAATGATTGATATTTTTCCCTTAATTACATCTTCACCTAATTCCAATTTAGACTTTGCACTGTTATACTCTGCAGTATATACCTGTCCGTTTTCATTTACTGTATACACTTTTTCATTTTTAAGATAACCTGTCGGAGGTGTTATTTCTTTAATGAAATAATCTTTTCCACATCTTACATAATCTGTTTCAAACTGATTACCTGTATCTGTTGTATACTTTTTCATTAACTTTGTACACGCCTTATCTTCATACATACCATAAACTGCACCTGCTAAAGTAGCATCTCCCTGAGCTGCTTTTCCCGTTTCATTATCAATCTTTATGGCAGTTAATTTCACTTTCTTATAGTTGTTTACGACGTCATACTTATACGCTTTTTCATATTCACCATATTTCCCTGATGAAGTATCCGGCCAGGAACCATTTTCCTTTGTCCAGCTCTTGTCAGACTTTATAGTAATTGTAACTCCTTCGGTAATGCTTCCCTGTGCAATAATGTTTGCATTGCCTGTATCCAATTCTTTAATAACATACTTGTTACTTATTGCCTTCATCTGCTTTTCTAAATCTGCTTTGATTAATTTCTCTGCTCCGTCTTTTGACAAATCACTGGCATATTTATATCCTTCATCATCCAGTTTATCTTTAATTTCTTTTTTTGCAGTATCTGACATATCTTTCAAATCATCAGCTTTACAATAATAGTAGTTCTCTGACTGAATCTGATAATCAAACTTGTATGTAATTTTACCATTTGAATCAGTTAATGCTTCAATTTCAAATCTGCTCTGGTCTTCATCCACTTCCTCGCCTTCAGGCTCTCCCCATCCGTTAAATCTGAACGAATACAGTTCCTTAATGTTCTTGGCAGTTAATAAGAATTTAACTTTTGGAAGTGCATTATTATCTTCATCCTTTTTTGTAAGTGTAATACGTTGTCTGTATCTCATTTTGTCATTCAATGGATAAAACTTATAGTCTTCTTCTACCTCTGTGCTATTAATCTCCATCAACACCTGTCGGGAAAATGCAGATGATGTCCATTTTAAAATGGAGCACGTTACAACATGGTCTACATTAAAAATCTGATTATAGATTTCATTTACTGTTTTGTCATTATAATATCCAGTGTTTTCCCTAACCTGCTTAATAACATCTTTATACTGGCTTTCACTTGTTCTTCCTTCTTCTGCACTCCAGATTAAACACTGAGCATAAACCCACGCCTTGTTAGTTTTATTTTTTGTAAAAGCATACCAGTGTCCAATTTTTGCCTTAGCGGCGGTTTTTGAGTTAGTACTGTCACTTGATATTTCACTTGTTGATGACACATATACGTCACCGGTATGACATGCTTTTCCTAAATCCAGACAAAACACCGGTTTATTATTTACCAATGTTTTGAGCCACGTTCCGCTTTCACTTTTGTCACCAATATTGACAGTTCCCAGCTGTCCTATATTTACTAATGAAGCAGTACCGGTTGATGCCTTTATCTGTGTATGTGGCAGTACCGTAACGGACATGATAACTGCAAGCATCATTGCCACGAGTCTCTTTATTTTATTCATTATTCAAATCTCCTTTCAAAAGAAAAAGACCGCCTAAAAAGACGATCTTTTATCAATTTATATTCTGTTTTTATTCTCTATCTAAAATTTGCAGTGCAGGCTCCAGACTTTCCGTGTTATTGTTTAACACTATTTCATCTACATCCACCATACTAAATACTGCCGCCCAACAACCTTTATATGAAGCTATTGCACCGTAACGATAATCAGGATGTACCATGTTGTGATAATGTCCCTGACTGTTCTTCCATGATTTCATTGCATGTTTTGGTGAACTACTTCCACTAATTATATTTTCACCACTGATGATACAAACTCCATATCCTTTAGTTCCAACATTTCCCCACAGCATCCATTCTTCATAACCATACTTATTCTTTAAAACATTTTTGGCAGTTGAATCAAGTTTTGTGTGTGAAAATTCATCAACTATATCTTTTGCCCTGACTTTACATATCTCATATAGTACATCAGACCATTCCAGCTTTACAACACTTGCTTTCTTTCTGTAGTCATTTTGTAGCATAAAGGCTTGTTGGTCACAATACTTATGATATCCGTTTACTCCTGAGGCATAGCAGCCCTTCTTAATCAACTTATTGTTTTTTGTGTAATAAAGACTACTTTTTTCTGTATATGTAAGTGATTTTGAAAATTTTCCATATATTTTCTTTCCTTTTATCTTCTTGTATGCTCTTACCTTAAGCTTTACTTTTTCTCCTTCACACATATCCGTAATCTTAAAAGAAGTATTCTTTGTAGTTAGTATCTTATTCCATCTCTTTGAATAATAGTCATATCTGTAGATTTGATACCCCTTTACACCTTTAATCTTTTTCCAGCTGATTTTTCTGTAGCATCCGTCATAGTACTTTTTCTTGGAATAAAAATAAGAGCCATCTTTTACTTTACTCTTTTTTACACCTGTGACTTTCTTAACAGTTGCTGCCTGCACTGTAAATGTATTTACATTCATTTGTGGAATTGTAATTGATAACAATCCTATTATTATGATTAATTTTATCTTCTTCATTGTGCCTTCCCTTCCGTAAGAGGGACAGGCTATCCGTGTTATACCATATCCGCTCCTACTGATGCGAATTTATTAAGTTACAACACGGGATGAAGAACTGGTTCATCCCGTATTCTGTTCATTTCTACCTCCTTGATTATACAATAATATGCTTGTTATTTCATTTATTTTTTCCTGCCAATAAAGAACACGGCAAGAAACATTTTCAGAACTGTACCGCAAATGATAAACAGTATTTTAATAATTTCAAGTAATAACTGACATATAGTTATTAAAACTTTTGCAAGTATCTTTATTGTTCCTATACTATATTCTTTTATTCCGTATAAAATATTTCCTGCCATATTGCCTCCTATTCTCCCCACATTTCTGCAAGTCCTAACAATGTGTCATCTGCACTAAATTCATCTTTCTGTTCAGTTTCATTCTGATTTGAACTTCTTACAAGATTTCCGGTAAAACTACCTAGTACTGATAGCATTTGCTTATTTACCTCACTCAAAATTTCATTTTTGATGTCTTCCTTCATTTTCTGAATATCTGACTTGGTAACAAAATTTTCTTCTCTTTTCTCCCTATCATCATTTGTTATAAAATCATTCTCTAATGCATTAATGTAATATTCTACTGCATCAGCTATAAACTGGTTTTGTGATTTGTAAACTGATTTGTCTAAATCTGCCAGTATCTGATGTATCTTAATGTGAGTGGGATTTCTCCTGCTAAGTCTTAAAGTATGATAAAAACCATCATCATTTTTTGCCATCTAGTTTTCTCCTCTCTGCTTTGCCTTAGAAAGCATAAATGCCTTTGCCAGATATTCAAATCCTTTTGCGTTAGCCTTAATATCTTCTATGTAACTAATATTTTTCCCAGTATTTTCTCCATATGTTTTCATTACTGTTGCTCCACCACCAACAAATGTTATTGGAGTGATATTAATGTTGATATTAAATTCTCTTAATGTGTTAAATACCTTATTTGCAAATCTTCTCATTTCATCTTCAACAACTTTTGCATATTTTTCTTCCATGTTACATACACCGGTTTTCATTATGTACTCGAGTTCAGATTCATCAATCTCACAATTAAATTTTGCAACACACTCTTTATTTATTGCGTGCATACAGGTTATTAATCCCATAGGTCTTGTGTCACACTCTGAAAGTTCAGGTTTCATGTCTTTAATAGTCATTAAATCCATTGTCCATGAACCAATATCTACTACAATATGCTTCCTGCCATACTCAGACATTCTGTCTGCTACTGCCGCATAACATTGTGGAAAAACTGATACTTTTACAATATTCACTCTGTAGGTCTGTTTTTCAAATTTAAACGTTACTTCTCTTTTTCTTGACAGATACTTAATAAAATCTTCCTTTTCAGCACCAAATCTTGTTAGTGGAAGTCCCACCGATAAAAAGATATCTGCATGATTCTTTCCCTTGATTTTCAACTCTTTAGCTATAGCAGCTAAGGTTAAAAGATAAAAACTATCATCTGTGACCTTAGTATCTTTTACTTCAAGTCTTTTCCCGCCTACTGAATAATAATTTCCTTCATATTGAAGAACATTGTCAAAGATTCCCGGTTCATTGGCTATTCTGTTTACTGCCGTAGTAAAAACTGTATTTACTGTCTTTATATTTGACCAACCGTGGTCAATTGCAATTATTTCAATTTTATTCTCCATCTTTCTGTGCCTCCTTGATTTTTTAGTCATCTATGTATCCTTCTTTCTTTATTCTCCTAACAAATCTTTCATACAAGGAAAACAATATAAATTGTCTTTTCCATAAGGACATCCTATACACTTGCTATCCTTCGGCTTATATGCGTTACAATTTGTACTATTTTTTGAACCACATTTCTTATTATTGATACATCTGTTATCATTTCCCCAGAAATATTTACATTTCATACAGCTATGAAGTTCTTTTACTAACTGTTTCTTATTATCGGCTTCGCTTTTTATTTCATCTTTCTTAAAAGCTTTTGTGTTAATTCCCAACTGTTTAGGCTCCTTTCTCTTCAGATTCATAGTATTCTTATGGGTATTAACTATGTATGTGTACTTCGCTTATCT
>OCQB01001277.1_pt1 | contig 20876 bp, 18 predicted proteins | sample 1538631 | NCBI WGS metagenome assembly OCQB01 (sample SAMN04571713, study PRJEB22368) | human gut metagenome | biome: human gut; material: stool | host: Homo sapiens | place: Luxembourg | collected 2012-10-19
TCGTTCACAGTTAACAAGAATATATCAAACAAATGTATGATAGTCAAGTAAAATACAAAACTTTTTATTCTTTTCTATACTTTTTTATTCTGATACGCTTTTTCTCGTATGCGAAGCAATTTCCTAGTATACAAAAAAAAGGAACAACTGGTTCCCTACTTTAACAAATAACTGTTATTGATGACTTCATCACTATATAAAAACAAAATATCACTGTCTTTGAAGTCAACAATACCTTCTAAATAATCCGTTCCGATATATCGCAAGTCAACTAACGTAATCTCGTCATAAGATGAAATTAGTAACGGGGTTAAACTACTAGCAAAGGAATCTCGAAAAATGATTAACTTCTTATCATTTTCAAGTTCTGGATTATCGATAACCAAAAGTGGTGTCGCTCCTCCTAAGAAGACGTCGTATGAATCGACATGAGAATAATACTCATCTTGATAAACTGGTTCCATCCTATTCTTCTCATAATTGTAAACCAAAATCGAATCTAAAAGTGAATTGGTACGATAGATTAAGTTTTCTTTGGAAACCGGTAATGCAATCTTAGAATATAAGGAACCAGCAAAATCAGAAAAAGAATGTTCTTCATAACTAGTTGGTATAGCCTCTATGTTCATACTCTGTAATAATTTAGAGACGACACCATCTAATGTTTCTTGGCGCCAATGAATATCCGTCGCATAATAGGATTCTTTGTTTAATGCATCTGAAATATCGATAAACTGAAAATCTTCTGACAAAGATTCTTTTAAAGATGAAACTACCTCATCATAATCGACTCTAGGATATTTATCGTCTTCTAAATAATGAATCTTATTTGGAATCACACTGTAATAAATGGAATTGGATTCATTCAAATACTTATCTTGAATACGATTTAATTTCTGCGCGAAATTAGAAAGAGACTCCCGGTTCAAATGACTGGTCTCATAAATCATTCCATCTTTTACAAATACACCATCATTTTCTAAATGTCCAAAAACAGAAAACTGAGCAGTAGCTTTTACTGTACGAAAGAAATCTCTTCCTGGAAATTGATCCACTACATACTCATTGAACTCATCAAAAAATTCAAAATTCACTTTTCCATTCTCTATAACGTTTGGAAACATTGCCAAGTTTCTTCGCTCACTATTAGATACCTCTTGATCTGGTAAGAAGATACCAACCAAAGGAAATAAAACTAAAATAGCAATAAATCCAACAACCATGATATAATCTTTCAAACGATTCACCTCCTAAAATCGAAAATATAAAAACGGATTAAACGACTCATCTACTAAGAATGCTACACAAAGGAAAAACAAACCGAAGTAGAACACAATCTCTAAGAAAGAAAGACGTTTCCATATGAAAGATTTCCTTACCTTCGCCATCCAATTTTTAGCAATAGGAGTTGCAGCAAACAAAGCGATAAGAATAACAACAAAATAATCTCGAACATAATACAAAGCCTCTCGTGTGATAATTGGATTCGAAATAGAAAACATATTTTGTAACATACTACCCATACTAGATAAGTCCTCAAATGAGAAAATAACGAAACTGATTAAAATGAAAAAGATCGTATAGCAATGTGCCAAAATGGAATGTTTTTTAAAAACCTTTAAAAGCCAAACTTTTTCAATAATTAAAAATACGGCGAAAAAAAGTCCCCACAACACAAAGTTCCAATTGGCACCATGCCAAAGTCCGGTCGCAAGCCAAGTTAACAAAATATTGCGACAATACTTCCAAAATGGTACTCTACTACCTCCTAACGGAATATAGATGTAATCTTTCAACCAACTAGAAAGTGAGATATGCCATCTTCTCCAAAAATCAGTCAAACTATTTGCAATCAATGGATAATTAAAGTTCTCTAAGAAATGAAATCCAAACATAAGTCCCATCCCAATTGCCATATCACTGTATCCAGAAAAATCGAAATACAGTTGCAAAGTAAGTGCAAGTGCATGAACCCAACTGGATGCTAGAGAGATTTCTTCCAAGCCTCCTAATGTGCTTGCAAGTGTCCCTAGTACATTGGCGAGTAAAACTTTCTTAGCAAGTCCGATGATAAATCTACGAATTCCATTCGCAATCTCACGACTCGTCTCTTTTCTATGCTCTAACTCATCTGCAACGGTTTCATATCGTACAATCGGTCCCGCAATGAGCTGTGGAAATAAAGACAAGTACGTTGCAAACGTCCAAATATTGGGAGCAGATGAAACTTTACCACGATAGATATCGATCGTATAACTAGTCGCTTGAAACGTAAAGAAACTGATTCCGATTGGCATGACGATGTTCCATAGCGAAAAATCAGTACCAAAGATATCATTGAGAATCGTAATCGAAAAATTAAAGTATTTAAAATAGAATAACATACCAAAATTTAAAATCAAATCGATTATCAAATACAACTTCTTGTACTGTTTACTATCTTCTATTTTCCTACCAAAAAAGTAATTCAAACCAATCGATGCCAAAAACACGAGAATGTATTTTGGTTCACCATAAAAATAAAAAAACAAACTGGCAACTAACAATACAAAGTTCTTTGCTTTTCTAGAAGCCAGAAAATAACAAAGTAGCACGATCGGCAAAAAATAAAATAAAAACGATATGCTAGAAAAAACCATAATATGCCTCCTAAAAAAGTCTTCTAAATAGAAGACCTTTATTATTGTAAATTCTCAAAATTTGTCTTTAACGTATCGGCATTTTCCCCGCTCATGATCAAAATGATCAAGTCGCCTTTACTTTCTACATATACATTTTCTGCTTCCACACAAATCCATTTTCTAGGATTAGCATTTTCTTGAATAGCCGTTACTGCTGCATCAACATCTGCCCCTTCATTCATACGAATCAATACGACAGAATGTGCAATAGATCCGACCATTGATTCACTAGCAAGTGCTTCTTTCATGTCGATGTCAGAAGTTCCTACATAGTTTTCCAAAGTATCTTTTGTAACTTCTGTATTAGTAAGTGCCATCGGAAGTTCTTCCTCTGGAATTCCTTCATAAACTTTAGCCATGATATCTGTTAAACTACCTTCAATATTTTTCTCTTTTGTACCACATCCAGTCATAAATAATGTAATGACTGCTAAAAATAAAATTCCTATTTTTTTCATATCAAATTTTCCTCCATAATTGTTTCTACTTTACGAATGAAAGTAGAAAGCGATTCGTTACTTGTAAGCGATACAACAAAATCTTTATATTGCCACTTGGCAATATACTCATTTTTCGTTACATAAAAGTAAACATCTGTATCTAAAATCGGCGTTGCATCACCAAAGCCCTGTAATGTTCCCTGTGACATTTCTAATTGGTACTTTTCTTTTCCATCTTGAATTTGCACAGAAAAATAATCCCCTGTATTCTGATACGTATAATAGTCCTCACTTTCTTGCCATGGATATTCGATGATTCGACTTGCCAAAGATGGTGTGGCACTGAAAACAGAAACATTTTCGTTATCCGTATTTTCAGTTTCAGCAAACAAAACATCGGAATCGACCAAATTAAGAACTGCATTTTGCTTCGTAAACGAAACGACTACAAAGAAAATAAAAATGGCATAGACAACATAAGAAAAAGTATTCATAAGAGAGTTTCTTCGGCTATGATTATGATATGGAATGAGGATATCCAAACTATTTTTTAGTTTCTTTTCTATCTGTTTCATTTTTGCCTCCCTGTCAGTCGTTTTTCGATTTTACGAAGTGCATACGTATAAATTGAACGAACTTTTTCATAAGATAAATTCAAGACTTCAGCCGTCTCGTAATGTTTTAAACCACCGTAGATATGAAGTGTTACAACTTGTGCTTCCCGTTCGGTTAAACAGTTCAAGGCATCTTTCACATACGATAAATCCGCTTTCGGACGAACCAAATCTTGATTGATAAAAAATTCCAGCTGTTCCTTATCGATTGGAATTTCTTTCTTTCTCTTTTTCAAATGGGTAGTGACAAGATTTTTCGTAATCTTATAAATCCATGCCCGTGGATTTGTTCCCAGTTCATACTTAGAAGCATACCGTTCAATTCGCAAGAATACTTCTTGACAAACATCCTCTGCTTCTTCGTAATGTCTAAGAACAGAAAACGCATATTTGAAGATGGATGGATACATCAAATGATAAATCTCTTCCAATGCTTCGATATGACCATGTTGCAATTTTAAGAGATTATAATTCAATCTCATTTGCGTAACCAAAGACGAACTCATCTTATCACCACCGTTCGTTCAATATTATAACTTTTCAAGCGACAACTTTGGAGAAAAAAGTGCAAAAAAAGATAAAAACTTTTCGTTTTTACCTTTAATCTTCTGTTACAACCCATGCGGTTGGAATATTTCGTAATCCTTCCGCACCTCCAGCAACTGGAGTATTAACAATTTCGTTATTGATAACAAGTGCTGAAGAACTACCTCCATCTAAGTTAGCAGCATTATAAGCTCCATAATTTTGCATAATTTCTGTAAGATCGACCATATCGGCTCCAAGTGATTCAGTACGACGACCATTAATTACTAAGAACAGTACGATTCCATCTTGTCTTTGACCGATTGCAGAACGAGGAGCAATTCCCCATCCACCGTTTCCTTTTACGAAGGATGGTTTACCATTGACAATCAAGAATGGTCCAAATTGAATAGCATCACGCATTCCCATCTCTAATGCTTCTTTTTCAGAACAAGCACAAAGAACAAATTTATCATCGTTTGTAAATCCGATAAAGCCGCCCCCTACATTTGCTTGATCATAACGCCAAACGACTTTGCCATTTGAGATAACGACTCCATGAGGAATGGCACCATTCGAGTTCCAATCCGGATCATAAAAGCCACTTGCATTCATCGCTACGATGGCATTGCTATTTTTAGCAATGACTTTTAATGATTGGCCTGTTTTTCCTAAATACTTTGTCGTAGCAATATGAACCTTAGACGGATCATAGACTGCTACTAAAAATCCTTTGTAACCAGGTCCTTCGATATCGATAACTTTATACAAAGCACCTTCTTCGCGATCTAAAATTTCTTTTTCATATTGATTTGCATAAGTAGTAGCATTGTAATCTGGATTCGAAATCGTAATCAAATTCGGATCTGTCGATTCCCCAGATTCAATAACTGTATTATTTGCTAAAACACTTGCTATCGTATCATCACTGTAAAACCACTTACATAACCACTGATGTGTCATCGTAGTCATAGCAGTTGTAATCAAAGTTTCTCGAACGTAAGAAAAAGGTCCATACAGAATAAATAAACCAGAACTCATCAGAACAATTCCTGCCGAAACAAAAATCAAAAATGCTCGTTTAAATGCAATTCCTTTTTGCTCTTTCGTCTTCTTTACTTTTTCTTTTTTCGGTTCGCTCGTACCAATTTCTGTTACTTTTTTGCGAAACATCGAATCACCTCTAATCTCTACCTAAGTAAGTTCCATCCCCGTTGAAATCGATATAATCAGAATATTGATTGTTTTGATATAACTCAATCGGTTCTGCCGCAGTTTCATTATATAACTCGATTTGATCATTATATAAATTCATGTCTTTAATGAAATAGTTGACACTCGTTTCATATGCCGTCATATAAGAAGAACATTTACTGACAACGTCATCATCTTTGTAGGTGTGATTTGGGCAAAGCTCTTTTAAATCTTTTCCTGCTTCATCCATATCTTGTAACGTTTTTAAATATTCATTAAACAACGTATCATATGACTCTTTTAATGATGCGTAGTCTTCTAAAATAACATCTTGAAACATCGTGTCGTATACTTCTACCCGTTTATCAGAAAATACTGTGGCAGCATCACTAAAGTTACCAAATCCCGCAACAATTTTTTTGGAATTTTCCTTATCTCTCATATTTTTTTCATTCTGGTCACTAATAATAAATATTGCAACACCTAGTAAAACTAATATAATTCCAACAATTAGAATATATTTTCCATACTTTTTCATCGTAACCACCCACTTTTCATTCCTTTAAAGGATATCATAAAATCAAAAATTTTACAACCACAACAAAAAAGGATTTATTTTTTTAAATCCTTTTCTGTTTCTGCAACAATATAGATTGGACGATGTTTGACTTCTAAATATACTTTGGCTAAATACTCACCAATAATACCTGTACAGAATAAGTTAACTCCACCAACTAAGAAGATAATACAAGCAAGACTAGGCCATCCAGAAACAGGATCTCCAAAAGCAAGCGTTTTGACAACAATCACAACAATCATAATAAACGCAATTAGACAGAATAATACACCAAGGAATGCAGCAATCAACAAAGGTTGAGTAGAAAATCCTACGATTCCGTCAATCGCATACGTAAACAATTTCCAAAAGTTCCATTTTGTCGTTCCTGCTACACGTTCCTGATTTTCAAATTCAATCCACTTCGTACGAAAACCTACAAAACTGAACAATCCTTTTGAATAACGATTATACTCTTTCATAGAAATAACGGCATCGACCATCTTTCTAGTCATCAAACGGAAGTCTCTCGCTCCTGGAACCATCTCCGTTTTGGAAAGTTTTCCGATAATTTTATAAAACCATCCTGTAAACAATTTACGAAAGAAAGAATATCCGTTTCGAGAGGTACTTTTCGTTGCACAACAATCGTACTCCCCAGATTCTAACGTATCGAACATCTCCTCTAGCAATTCTGGTGGATCTTGTAAATCTGCATCCATTGTCGTAACATAGTCACCTGTCGCATTTTCAAGGCCTGCAAACATACCAGCTTCTTTTCCAAAATTTCTAGAAAAAGAAATATATCGAACACGATTATCTTTCTTTGCCAAATCTCTTAAAATTTCCAACGTTTTATCACGACTACCATCGTTGACAAAGACAAATTCAAAAGTTGCTTTCTTTTTCATCTTATCCGTAATCTTATCTACGGCTTTATAAAATAATGGTAAAGATTCCTCCTCATTATAACAAGGTACAACAATTGATATTTTTTTCATATAATTACTCCTCTTCTCGTTCATAACATGATTATATCATAAAACAATGAAAAAGGAAAAACAAGGCTTAATTACTATAAATAAATTCGCGATTATAAAACTTAGAATTCTTTTCTAATTCAGCATATAACTCTGAATATCCAAGCTGCTCTATTAATGTCTCTTGGGAAGAGAATAAATTCGTTCCAAGTCCTAATCGATCTCCTTCGATAGTGGCACCCATACTAGCTAAAATAGTCGGATACATATCGTAAGAAGAAAACAAACGATTCTTCTCATTTACTGGCTCTACTGCAGAATTGATAAAAGCATTGTAGACAGTACGATTGAAGTCTTCTGGAACGTACTCCGTAATCCAAACATTATCCATCGTTGGATGATTGCCTGTTAAAACAATCGTCGTATTTTCATAAAAGTCTTGTTCTTGAATCCAGCGAACAAAATCATATATCATATTGCTAGAACACAGCAATACGTTTTTAAATTGGTCATCATATGGTTCTTCACAAGATGGATCCAAATATCCACCAACAAAGTGAGTATCAGCAGTTAGCAACGTAAAATTGAATGGTTCGTCTTGACTAGCTAACTCCAATAACTTATCTTTGGCAAACTCGAAAAGTTTACTATCTTCATAACCCCACCATACATAGTAATTTTCTGGAATCAATCCTTCTTCAATTGCCGTTTTATAATCGTAAATCGTATAATCTCCATGCAGACGGAAATAAGTAGAACGGCCACCAAAATCAGCATCAGATCCAATCATAAATACTTGATTGTACCCGGCCTCATCTAAAACATCACCAAGCGTGATTGCGTTCGGTAAAAACTTATTGTATGTAGTGGTTGCATTGTAATCGAGTGGAACCATTAATCCCATACCGGATGAACTAGAGACAAGTGCTGCCGTTGTCCATCCTGTACCAGGTAGTATAAAAGCACCGCCCATCTGACCTGTGTTTGAAAATTGAATATTATCAGTAGCAAGTTCAGTTAATCTAGGAATGTAATCGACATCTTCTGCCCCACCAGAGCTACTAGCAGAGTACGTACTTTCCATCGATTCCATATAGATGATAATGACATTGCGTTTCTCTTCTGGAAATGTAACTTTACCATTTGGATCCACATAATAATCTTCATAAATTGTGCTGAAAGAAGTTTGATTTACTAAATAATCATGTAGACCAACCGTGTTTGAAAATACAAATCCAGCCACTACTAAAAAGAGGATACTTCCAATCAATACGAGTGTCGAAAAAGAGAGATTCCAACGAAAATAACGACGTCCAAGTCGAACCTTTAAACTCGTTCGCACCGAGCGAAAAATATGCAACAATACAAAATAAATAACAGCGAAAAGAACCGTCCAAAGCACTACTTTTAAAAAACATTCCAAGAAATATTGACCAAAAATGTTCGTATTTGTACCATCTTTCGGTCCAAATAAGTAAAACAAATATTGTTCGAAAGCTACTTCACCAAACGTCTTTACCAACCAATTACCACTTTCTATCAATATAAAAGATAAAAAGCATAAAATAACACTAATACTACTTCTTTTTGCCATGTTTCTTTTCTTTCTTCTCTTTCTTTCTTATCTCTTTGTGATTGACAGAATCCTCTTTTTTTATTTCTAATTCAATGGAAATTGCTTTACAAATCCAAAAATATAAAACTGGTAAAACAATTGCCGTAGCAAAAGAAATAGACAAATATTGTAAAATCGAAGAACTGGTCAATAAGTTCCAAGAAAAATCAACCGTTTGATGCATACATACGACAAGAATAAACTGTGTAATCAATGTAATAAACAATAAAAAAACAAAATAAGAAACTAAAAAATCACGACAAGACTTTTTAGTAGATTGTAATTTTTCTAAAATTGATACTGCTAAAATAGCTGGAAGTAAAATTGAAAAGAAAATAGTCATAATCACCCTTCTTTACCAATAAATAGTATACCTATTCATATATAATAATAACTTCTTGAGGAATAGAATAATAATTTTTTATCCAAGTTAAAATATACTCTCTATTTTCATAATAAGGCATATCGCCTCCATATGTTGGATCAATTAATTTTTTTAATTTAATATTATCAATAGTTTCTCCCGATTTAATTTTTTGACTTGCAATCTGTAACTGTTCATCATTATATTGGTTAATAAAATTATTATTATAATAACCCTTTACAATTACAAAATAATTCAAAAAAGAAAAGCTAATTAAAACTAATATAATATAATTGGAATTGTTTTTTACTAAAAACAATACATTACCTAATACATAAGAAATTAAAACAAAACTTACTATAAAAAACGGAAGAACAGAACGAGGTGGAAAATATGGTGCAACTAGCATAACTATTAAAGATGCAACGCTTGATAAAAACAAACGACAAAAAGGCGTTTTCTTATGATACAGATAATAACATATACTAATAATCATTGCTAATATTTGCAAAATGAAAATAAAATATATAATAATAACAAAAATACGCTTAGAAGATAATGAAATCAAATAATTAAAATAGTTTTGATTTTGATGCAAAACCGAAAAAATAGTAATAAAAAAATTTGATAATGAAAATAATTTAATAAATATATTAGTCTGCTTAATTAAGTTAAATAATGAAATTGCAAAAACAGAAATAAATAGCAAAGTAAGAATAGAATTATTATAATTAGCAAAAATTCCATTAATAACATTAGGGATAGTAATAATAAATTTTTCTAAAAAAGATGCTGCTGCAAAAGAACTACTTGTATCGAGACGAACAAAATTTCCAGGTGCTAACATTAACAATCCAAATCCTAAAATTGAAAAAAACAAAACATAAAAATAAATTTTTTTATTATCCTTTTTAAACTTATTCCAACAAAACATAATTAAATAACAAATAACCATAAAACCAACTTGTTCTTGAGAAAAAGAAGAAACAAAAGCCAAAATTGAAGTTAAAATAATTATAATCTTAGAAGGTTCTTTATTTTCCAAAAAGAAAACCATCGATAAAAACGGAAGTAATGGAAATAAATAAGATACTGCAGCAGAAGGCCAAAAAATACTATTTCTTAGCAACATAATATCTAAAAAACCATACATAGAAATAACAATAAGACACAACTGATAATCTTTAATTTTAACTTTAGGATAAACAATTTTATAAATAAAATAAAAAATAAAAGTAATTATTATACTTTGAATAAAGCGATAAAATGGTAATCCTACTCGTAATAAGAAACATTCAAAAAAAATCGATAAAATTCTCCCGCCCCATTTTAAATAGTGAACCCCTAAAAAATCAAAAAGTTTGAAAAAAGAATAGTGAGAGCCAACATTTCCAATATCTACATAACTTAAAGAAGCATATGCGTAGTCATCATGATGAATCCAAATAAACTGATGTTCCAACAAAACAAAAACAAAAAAAATAGAAAAAATGATTGCAATGCGATGTCGTCTAATGAAATCTTTAATGTAATTCATATTTATATCACCTAGTTTCCTTTAAATTAATAATTCCGTTTAAACACAAATATTTTACTAAAAATATAATTTGCTACAATTACAAGAACTTGAGAAATCAATTTAATAATTTTGTCATTGCCATGTAACAAAGTTACACCTACAAACATAATTGCCATATCCATAAATAAAGTAACAAGTCTTGCCCCAGCAAAACTAAGTGCTTCTTTTACTTTGTTCATCTCATGACTTTGAAAAACGAATTTACGATTCGTAACATACGCAAATATCAAAGCTCCAAACCAAGAAACAAAATTAGCAACTTGTAATAAAAATCCATTTTGTGGATCAATGATCGTATAAACTAATCCATAATAAATAGCAAGTGATACAACAGTTGTCAAAACACCAAAAATTAAATACATAATAACTTCTCTATATTTTTGGTACAATTCTCGTAATGTTAATTTTTTCTTTTCTTCTTTTTTCATGCTGCCCTCTTTTATATAATTTTCAATAATAGAAATAAAATTTTCTGTATTACTTTCAAACTTCTTAGGATGAAATTTTTTCGCATAGGCAAGTGTTTTTCCTAATTGATTAAAATCTTTTAATTCAATTAGATAACCGGCATCTACAAACTCTCTGATAATTTGTTTCTGATGATCATTGGTGTGCTCTTTATATTTTGAAAGTCTTGCAGCAGCAATAACAATCTTACCTGCTTTTAAACCAGTTGTGATGGATCCAACTCCTCCATGCGTAATCAAAATTCGACATTTTTTGACCAACTTTTCAAACTCATCAGCAGGAATTAAATCAAATATTTTCATATTGCTAGATTCATACTTGGTGTGCCCAGCTTGGACAATTACTTCTTCTTTAATCACACCATCATTAATGGCCTTTTGAATCGCATCCAAAAGCCTCGTAAATGGTTTATCTTGTGTCCCTAACGTAACTAAAATCATTAGTAAATCCAACCTCCTACAACTGCTTTTGGATACAATTTCTTCATATTTGGCCATTGCACAATAAACAAATCAGCAAATTTATAAATTAATTTTCCTGTAATTGTCTTTGTATAAATATTGGCAAACGTTTCAATATAAATGATCTTACTACCAAAAATTTTTCCAATACAACACATAGGTCCAGCCGTATGCGCACCAGTTGTAATAATATAAGCAGGACGAATTTTAAAATAAAAATATAAACTTTTAAAACAATTAGCAAATAACTTAAATGGATATGTAAACATATGGTCTTTTGTACCATAAATCAAATAATTAACACGTCCTGGATATTGACTCTTTAATTTCATATTTGACTTTGTTTTCTCTGTAATAATATGATAATCATAATGTGAAAACATACTTTTTAATTGCATCATCTCTGATAAATGCCCACCAGTTGATGATATAAATAATACTTTTTGTTTCATTTTATTTCCTCTTTAAAACTTTCATCCATTCTTTTTGAATTTTTTCACTAGTATAATTTAAACTTGTTTCCCTTCCACACTTACCTAACCGACCTCTTTCCTTTTTATTATGAATCAATTCTAATACTTTTTTGGCATATTCTTCTTTATTTCGATAAGAAATCAAAAAGCCATTTTCATTATTTTTTATTAATTCTGTAGCACCTTCTGCAGAATCGAATGCCACACAAGGAAGTCCGTAACTCATCGCTTCAATTAAAACAATTCCAAATGACTCTGTTACAGAAGTCATTAAATAAATAGAAGATTGCGATAGCAAATTGTTAATGAACGTTTTATCTTGAAACCCATGAAGAGTTACACATTCTTTCAATCCTTCATTAAAAATACGGTCTCCTAACAAATTTTTTTGAGCACCATCTCCAATAATATCCAAACGCCAAGATGGTTCTTCTTGATGAATCAGTTTAAATACGTCGAGTAAATCTTCGTACCCTTTTTCTCTCGATAGACGACCGACAGAAATCAATCGTTTCTCATTCAACTTAGAAAGTTGATCTGGTACTAAATCCAACATATTCGGAATATAAAAACATTTACATTTGGTGTCGGCAAGTTGTTTTTTATAAAACTTACGTAACGAATCAGAAACGAGTACCAAAGCATCCAAATTTCTGGCAGACTTCGTAACTTTATCCGCATAACTCATATCCCCATGATAATGATTGTGTTCCCAGCCGATTTTATAGCAACTTTTTCTTCCGTAAGTTCCAAGCCAAGTATTGAACAAATCGCGCGTGGAAATGATAATGTCGCTATGACAATTCTCAATCGCACGAATCATCGTACTTCTACGTAAAGCAAGGGTCATGACACTATTAAAACTTTCTTTAACAAACGAAATCGGACGTAAATGTTTGATAGAAGATTTCCAAGCTTCCCGATTCGGTTTATATTTCGTAATCAAATATCGAACTTCAACTCGTGGATTGATATCAAATGCTGGTTTATCAAATAATTGGTAAGATGAGATAATCTCAACCTCATAATCGTCAGCCAATAAATTAGCAAGTGCTGCAATTGATTTTTCAATCCCACCATAACCTAAATGCAATGCTAAAATTGTAACTTTCTTCAACGTAATCACCCTATATCCATTATAAAGAAAGCACTCTTTAAAGTCAAATCAGGAACCATTTACTCCAAACAATATTTGACAAATTTCTTAGAAATAGCAAATATTTTTTTAAAGATATAATCCAATACCAGAGAGCCTAAAACTCCAAAAATAGTATAGCAAACAAACATGCTTGGATAAGAGACTGTAAAAGAAGACAAAATTGGATAATTTTTACTAATCAGAGTAATTACTACAAAATCCATCAATTTAAATACTAAGATATGGAAACACATAATAGGCAACGTATTTCGACCCAATATCGTGAGACACTTTTCCACAATATGTTTAGATTCTAAAAGATGACAGAACGTATAGACAACATAAATCATTGCAAAAGCACCAATATAAAACAGCGATGGTATCCATAAACTGTTTCGTGATAATTCGACAGAACCTTCTACAAAATACAAACACAAGCAAACAAAAAATAAGATGATAACCGAAAACAACAAATTAGGCTTTAACCATTTCAATTTCTGATTCCGAACCAAATTTCCGACGTACAAAAATGGTAAAATGACAAAACAAGTCTGACAATGCCACATTAATTCAATCTGATTCACATTGAGATAAATTCCTAAAAGAGTCAAAAGAACAATCAGAAAAAAACGAGTTTTTCCTTTATCGATATCAAGTTGAGAATGATTCGTAATCGCAAATATAAAATTAAAAATAACCAAACTAACAAATAAAACCGGAATAAACCACATGGCAGCAGAAAACGGTTCACTAGAAAGGAAAATAAAAGTGTTTAAAAACCATGTCAAGAAATCTCGAAAATTGTAACCAACGTAATCTGGAGAAAAAACTCCCATACGATATAAAATGTTGTGAAGAAAAACCAATATGCTTCCATACATTACATATGCTTTTAAATAAGATTGTAAACGAGTACCAATATATTCCCAAGGCTTAAGAGAACTCTTTTCATTATATAAATAACCGGAAATTATAAAAAAAAGCGGCAAATGGAATAAGTAAATAAATCGTTTCAGAAACAAAAACGAAGATGGTAGACAATGTCCAAGCACTACCAATATAATTCCAATTGCACGCATCATATCAATTATACTACTTCTACTTTTCATAAAACTCTCACATCAATTCTCAGTACCGACTAATGATTTTGAAAGCATTTCTAGTTTCTGCCGCCGCAAACGCATCCGTAAACTCAAAACAATCTTTCACTTCTCGGTCAACGTAATTATCTTCTACGATTGTCGTATAAAAACTACAGATTAATTCCTTGTTAATATGCAAAGGATAAATCTCATGTAACTTTGCATAATCCTTCATGTAACGAACGATGACACGATACATACGTTCCACATTCGCTTTCTTAAATTCACTAAAAGATTCTTGATTGTAAACAGGAACAGGTTTCTGATTTTTCAAAACGAAATGTTGTAACTGCCCGTATGGAGCAGATAAAAAGAACTCTAACAATAACGAATAAAAATAAAATTTCTGATAATCGTCGTTTTCTTTGATATCGAAAAGAAAGTTCAATTCACTGTTCTTGTGATAACGTTTCACATGATTAGAATTCGTAACATAGAAACCAACAAATTCTTTTTCTAACAACTTCGTCAATTGATATTGAATCGTTCCTGAATAGCCTAAATCGACAATAACAAGACGAGATGTCTGGTAATTTGGAACAGTCTGTTCAATATACTTGAGATAAGCATCTTTCCAAGATTCTGCCACTTTCAAAATCTGAGGCATGTATCGTTTCAGTTCTTTTTTTACTTTATCCTTATCTTGTGGTAACAAAATCGAATAGTCTTCTTCCTGATATTCAACCTCTAAAATATTTTTGAAAAATTGGCAAATCGTTCCTGTAAACTCATTATCGAGCAAAGAGTAAACATCGGATTCTTTTTGAATATTTGCGGTCGAAGCAGCCTTGCGAGAAGTTAAAAAATATACATTGTGAGAAGGTTTAACTGCATTTAGTCTAGTATAATCTTGATACAATTTTTGTAAATAGTACCCTTCTCTTGCCAAAAATAACAACTCATCTTTCTGTGTGATATGTTCACAAATAAAGTGCAAATATTCATTTAAGATTGGTGCATGAAAAACATATGCAAAATCTTCCAACGATGAAATTGTCGTTCGAAAAGGAGAATTAAACATCGTCTTGTTAACGAGCAATCCAAGTAATAAAGAATCACTCAAATCGTGGATGTAAGAATTGCTCTTTGCATATAGAGAACTTTGTTCGAAAAGTTCCCTGCTACTAGGAATTTTAACCGTTTGAATATGAAATTCCCTTGGAATTGCAAAATCAGAATTTCGATTATCGCCAATATGAACAATCTTCTTTCTAGGATATTGTTTTTTCAAAAACGGCCACATATCTTTTCGATCTTTTCTCTTGTCGATTGAGTTAGACAAATAAAGTTTTTCGTAATGACGATAACCACACTTCTCTAACATTTTTAGAATCGTACTTTCTTTTAAATACATGTCACTTGTAAAAATAACTGTTTTTCCTTGTTGAACCAATTCTTTTACAACATCGACCATATCTCGTCTTGGTACACATAACTCGATTTCCAAATCCATTTCCATCTTTTGAATCTTCTGTACTTGTTTCAGAGTTAAATTTTCCAAAGAGCGAAATTCTTGATAAATCTCATCTAAATTGACATCTTTCTGCAACTTTTGATTTGCAAGTTGTTCTGCCTTTTTTCTCTTTTCTAAAAAGTTTTCATCGCCTAACTTCTCTGCCATAATCAAGAACACATCATCCGGACGATAGACGAGTCTCGTTAATAATGTATCGAAAATATCAAATGAAATGACATCGTATTGGGAAAGATAAGCGATGAATTCTTCTTTCGCAAATGGTAACTCTCCACAGCGAATCCGACGATCTAGCTCCACTCGTTCTTGAACTGATTTTGGAACACAGACATGATAGCCTTTTCGCAAAGCACGATAAACGATTCCTTGTTTCGAAAACATCGAATTCATCTCCTTTCTTCTATCTTCCAAATCTTCTCATCAAAGCCTTTTTACATCTTACTAAGTAACGCATTTTTTTGCCAGTTGGTTTGACCGGAACTGGTATTGGTTGAATCAAGTAACTGACATCCAACACCTCTTGACTAGGCATAACCGGATCTTTTAAATACGTCTTAGAAACTTTTTTAGATGCGATTTTCTTATCGTCTAAAACAGACTGAACAGCTTCTAAGAAATCATGGAATCCTCTCTCTAACGGATAATCTTGCATGTACTGATTTCCCTTGGTAGACATCTGTTTTTGAAGTTTATCATCATCTAAAACGCGAATCAGTGCCGTTGCAATAGCCTCTGACGTACTGTCTGCTAACAACACTCCTGTATCTGGAATATCGTACAAGTTATTCTCTCGGTACAAGTCGACGACAGGAAGTCCTGCAGCCATCATCTCAAATGGAATTCTAGACGGATTGGACGCAGAAATACAAAGACCTACTTTACATTTATTATAAAGTTCATTACATTCTGTAATTGGAATGATGTGCAAGTTTTCAACATCAAAATCAAATTGCGTATCGACAACGGATCCATATACGTAAATTTTAACATCCGGACGTAACTTTTTAACAAGTAACAAAGCTTGAATACCAAGCTTACTACAACGTCTTGCTTTCTCTGGTTGATAAATAAAACAAATTGCATTTTCTTTTTTAACGTTCTTTAACTTTTTATAAACATTCAAGTCCGCACAGAATGGAAAAGACGTCATTGGTGCATGAAATTCAGTACCAATCTTATAAGTAAGCCAATTACCAATACTGATTCCTTGTAAACCATAGCGATACGTTCTCTCCATTTCTAAATAAAGACCCCCCATTGGCTCAAACCAAGGTTCAAAATCTTGAATAAAGTATGCTTTGTGTTTGACATTTTTCATGGCATAAACGTAATCCGCAGTCAAAATAGAATACGTTGCAAATACCAAATCATACTGCTTTCTCATGGCAATTCCAACGTAGACATTGCAACGACATTCCCCGTAGTACTCTTCAATCTGTTTTCTTAGAGTATCCGAATCATTTATGTAATCTTCTTCGACGTAGATATCACATTCATATCCAGAATCAGATAAAAAATTGGCATTTTGAATCATCGTTCGAATTCCACCAGAACCTTTGATTGGATGAGGAATAATCCAAGCAATTTTCTTAGCCATCATCGGCACTACTTTTTTCAAAAACTTAGGACTTACTTCGGTACTGATAACACCGTAACGCATTCCTTGTTTGCGAATCTGTTCAGTCGTAAGAAGGTACTGATTTCGAATCTCTTGTTGAATAATTAAAACTTCTTCTAACTCAACTTCCTTACTAGCAACCGTACTAGTAGATTGACTATGCTTTCTAAAGTAGTTCAAACTTTTAGCACAGTAAGAAACTTTTCCAGTCGCTAACAATTTATAATACAAAAACCAGTCACCACTAATTTTAAAACGTTTTGCCTCTTCGATTAATTCGACCTGTTTTCCTTTTTTAAAAACGACTGCTGAAACGTTTGGAATCGTATTGCAGACACTTAGTGCTTCTTTGATTTCTTCTTCACCATCGTGAATAAAACTATGATTCCAACGAGTCGTACTGATACCACTCATCCAATCTCTGCAAGATTTACTAAGAATTCGATTGTGTTCATCGATTCTCATACTTTCAGCATAAGACAAGACGACATCCTCATCATCAAATCCTTGCATGACGTTCTCTAAAAACAACGGACTACAACTATCGTCTGCCTCAGCAATCCACACGTAATCCCCTTTTGATTCTGAAAAGGCTTTTTGCCATTGAGAAAAGACACTACCACCATTCTTCTTATTAAAAATCGTACGGAAATTAACATTTGGATACTTCTTCATCACTTCTTTAATTTTCTTAACACTATGGTCAGTAGAAGCGTCATCTAAAATGATAATTTCATAAACAGGATACGTCTGTAAGACAACCGAATCGATTCTCTCTTCAATGAATTTCTCATAGTTGTAATTCGGAATGACTACAGATACCTTCTTAGGATTTGAAAGTTCCATTTTAGAATATTGTTTTTTATAAATGTCCACTGTTCGATTCTTTTTAGATTCCATATACTTCCGACGCATCTCATACGGAAGAACTTTTCTTGCCAATTCTCTAATCTTCATAGCTATACCTTAACCCTCCAAACCTTTGCTAAAAATTGATATCGTTTTTGAATTTCTTTTTTCTGTTTTGCATCCAAATGAAACTCTTGATCATAATACGCATGAATTCGTTTAATTTCTTCAATATGATCTTGTTTCTTTGTCACAGTACTGACATTATTAGTATGAACACGATAGTAATTATATCCTCGTGCAAAATAAGCAACTTTTCCTTTTTGCATTAAGTTGGCATAAAACATCCAATCGCCAGCCTGCTTATACTGTTTAGCCAATGCAAATTCTTTGCTATAATCACCTTTTCGAATGACAGCACTAGAAACATTTGCAATGGTACAATTTAAAAACGTATAGTGATGAAACTCATCTTTTCCATCATTGATATAAGATTCGTCCCAATGACCCGTCTTTTGAATGTCGATTTCAGGAACGATAGATTTTAAAATCTGATTACCATCGGCATCCATAAACTTCGTGTCGCAATAAGAGATGATTACTTCATCGTCATCGTATGGTTTCATAACATGTTTTAAAAAATGACGGCTTGCATAATCATCCGCTTCAGCAATCCATACGTATGGATTCTTTGCAGCAGTCATTCCTTTTTCCCATTGTGTAAATGCTCGTCCACTGTTCGTCTCGTTATAAAGTTTTCGAATGTTTACATATGGAGATAACACTTCGACCAAATCGTCGATTACTTCTCTACTGTTGTCTTTGGAACAATCATCTAAAATGATGATTTCATCGATTTTGTAAGTTTGATATAAAATAGAATAAATTCGTTGGTACAAATAATTGCTATAATTATAGTTCGGTACAACGACAGAAACTTTCTTATCGACAACACTTCGTTTTGCTTGTCTTTCTGCCGCTTTTATCAAATCGTCTTTGGTGATGTTTCTCTGAACCAATCCTACTCTCCGATTATGGTAACATAAATAAGAGCTGATTAATAAATTATCCAAGAAAATCAAACCGTAACTGTTTAAATAAACTAACCCGCCATAGTAAAGTCGATATAATTTTCGATTATCTGCTAAAAATTTCTTCAAGAACGGATTTTTTGTTAAATGGTATTTCTTACTTAACTGATGATATTTTTTTAAAAATGGATATCGTTCTTTAAAGTTTTCCACTTTTGGAATCACGTACAAAAGTAAAACGATCAATTGGTTGTATACGATAGCAGCTTGATAAAGCTCTTCATCCTTCACACCGCGAATTCGTTCCAATGTCAAATCGACACCACCAAAAATATCGAATCTTTTATCAGAAAAAGCATTGTTTTGAATAGAAGATTGACGTTGCAAGTAGTTATAACAAACCTCTTTATTGTAACAAGCCTTCTGACACCGTATCACTAGCGGCAATACAACGGCCAAATCCTCGTTCGTTTTACCAACTTCGAAAGCATCCTTAGATAACAATTCTTTGCGAAATAGTTTATTACATGCCGATGCAGCAAGTCCACAATCGATAAACGACATTTTGTCATTCGATAAAGAACCACACGTTTGCCGAACTGTATTTCCATTCCCGTAAACGATATTAATATCACAGATGGCAATATCTGCTTTATTTTTAGAAATCGTTCGATACAAACTGCTGTAATAATTCGTTGGAATCGTATCATCGGAATCGATAAATCCGATGTAGTCTCCTGTAGCTACTTCGATGCCACGATTTCTTGTAAATGATAAACCCCTATTTTTAGGATTTTGTAATAATACAATTCGCTTATCTTTCTTTTGATACTTCTTAGCAATTGAATACGATGAATCTTTCGAACAATCATCGATTAAAATAATTTCCAAATTAGGATAATCTTGATTCAAAATAGAATCTAAACTTTTTTCTAAATAAGATTCGACATTGTAAATTGGTACAACAACCGATATTTTAGGATATTTCATCACTCCGCACTCCCTTTCTTTTTTTGATCGTCTACCATTAAATCACACAGTTTTGTAAGAGAAGATAAAATTTCTTTATTACGAAACAACTCTTTTTCATAATAGTTATTTTGAAAAGAAAAATTCAAAGAACTTCCTTCTTTATGAAAGCAATAAACATTTGGATCATAGTACGAAATTAAATGATCTCGTTTCATACGATAGTATAAAAATTCTTCTTCGTGATACAAAAACGTTTCATTATAAAAAGCATCCGGATATTTCTTCAAATACTTTTTAGAAAACACAAGAGCACATCCATGCAAACTAATTCCAGTCCTAGCTTCCAATCCATTTTTTAAATGCTTAATCGGAACGATTTTGTACTTTATATTGTGATAAATTCGAAACAAAGATCGTTGCAATGGACTAGAAAACAAACGAATATTTCGCTTCGTACGAGAAATTGCCTTTTCTACTTCTTCTAAAGAAGAATAGACAGGAAATGGATTAACGGAATCTCCTCCATCCGTATCGATTCTAGGACCGAACATATCAAAATGAGATTTCTGATAACTTTTCACAATCTGACTTTCAAAATCTGGTTGCGTAATGACAATATCGTTATTGATTACGACAACAAAGTCCGGACGATAATGTTCCCATGCATAGCGAATTCCAATATTATTTGCTTTTGCAAATCCC
>OCQB01001282.1_pt1 | contig 20824 bp, 18 predicted proteins | sample 1538631 | NCBI WGS metagenome assembly OCQB01 (sample SAMN04571713, study PRJEB22368) | human gut metagenome | biome: human gut; material: stool | host: Homo sapiens | place: Luxembourg | collected 2012-10-19
AGCCGCAAAGGTGGGAAATATGGGAAGCGAGGAACACAGGGAAATGCTGTTCTGGACGAAAGAGGAATATAAGAAGTTTGCCTTTGAGATGATGGACAAGCCTGTTTCCTTTTACGCCTTTGAAATGCTCTACTGGTGCGGTATCCGTGAGGGCGAGTTGCTGGCGCTGACACCTGCGGACTTCGATTTTGACAAGGAAACGGTCACGATCAATAAGTCCTATCAGCGTCTGCACGGGGAAGATGTAATTACCACGCCGAAAACAAAGAAAAGCAACCGCACCATTAAAATGCCGCATTTTCTCTGTGAAGAAATGCAGGAGTATCTTGGTATGCTCTACGGACTCAAAAAGAAAGACCGTATCTTTACGGTAACGAAAAGCTACCTTCATCACGAGATGGACAGAGGGGCGAAAGCCGCAGGCGTGAAGCGAATCCGCATTCATGACCTTCGTCACAGCCATATCAGTTTACTGATTGATATGGGATTTTCGGCGGTGGCGATTGCAGACCGTGTAGGACATGAAAGTATTGAAATCACTTATCAGTACGCCCACCTGTTCCCGTCCAAACAGACGGAAATGGCAGAGCGATTAGACGATTTAGGGAAAGGAGATTTTGAAAATGTCAGCTAAGAACAGAGACAACAAAAACCGTTGGAGAAATATCACGGTGGGATTTCGAGTATCGCCCGAAGAAAATGAACGCATTAACAAAGCAGTCACCTTATCGGGATTGCCGAAGCAGGAATATTGTTACCGTCGCTGTCTTAATCAGGATATGGTGGTGCAGGGCAATCCAAGGGTGTATAAGGCTCTGAAGCAGGAACTTGCCGCCGTTCTTATGGAGTTACAGAGAATTGAAGCTGGAAACGGTGTAGACGAAGAACTGCTCAATGTCATTGAACTGATTTCCGTCATTCTCGGCGGATTGAAAGGAGAAGAATAGAATGAATAAGCAAAAAGAAATGACCGCCCGAACATCATCTGTTGGCGCAGATGAAAGGCAGTCACTCAATGTATCTGTTAATAGTATAGTCGCATATCACTTGAAAATCAACAGTTTTGTTTTGAAAGGCGGTGGTATGAATGGCTGAACTGAAAATTATCAGTATGGACGAAGTCCCTGTGGAAGAAGTGGAATGGATGTGGTATCCCTATATTCCATTTGGAAAACTGACCATTATTCACGGTGACGGCGGCGAGGGGAAAACCACTTTAATTCTTCAGTTGGCGGCGCTGTTGTCGAGGGGAGAAAAGCTTCCCTGCGACAGCACCGAGCGAGAGCCGATCAAAGTTATTTATCAGACCGCAGAGGACGGACTGGGAGATACGATCAAACCTCGGCTGCTCGCCGGTAATGCGGATTGCTCGCAAATCAAAGTCATAGATGAGTCGGAAGCAACGCTTACTATGCTTGACGAACGCATTGAAAAAGCAATTGCGGAAACAGGCGCAAGAGCGCTCATCTTAGACCCAGTGCAGGCATATATCGGTGCAAAAGTTGATATGAACCGGGCAAATGAAGTGAGAGCTGTCCTTTCTCAATTAGGGCAAATCGCTGGGCAATATCGGTGCGCCATTATTTTGGTCGGACACTTAAATAAAGCGCAGGGAAACAAGTCCAATTATAGAGGGCTTGGCTCCATCGATTTTCAGGCAACCGCACGGAGCGTTCTGATTGTCGGCAGGTTGAAAGATAACCCGCAGGTCAGAGTGATGGTGCAGGACAAGTCCTCCCTTGCTCCTGAGGGTGAGCCGATTGCTTTTGAGCTGGGCAAGGAAAATGGATTTCGATGGCTCGGTCATTATGATATATCGGTGGACGATCTGTTAAGTGGCATTCCAAAAGAAAAGAAATCTGAACAGGCTGAAAACTTAATACTCGAATATCTTTCCAAGGGCAAATATCCGCAGCAGGCATTGCTGAAAAAGGCACAGGCGGTGGGTATCTCCAAGCGTGTGCTGGACGAGGCGAAGAAAGCGCTGAATATTCAATCGGTTAAGGAAGGTAGTCAGTGGTATTGGCAACTTCCCGGAAAAACAGAATGAGGTTTTTCAAGGTTGCAACATTGCAAAAGCAGGCACACCTGCAACCTTGCAATGTTCCTTTTTCGGGAAGTGATAAAGTTTGGACGGGGTTGAAAGGGTGTCCTTTTCAAAGGACAGCCCTTGCCCCTCGGAGAGCCCACGACATCTTTGCAACCGTCAGGTTGAAAGTGTCATAGTGGGTTACGCACTTTGAAAAAGGTGCGTAACTGCACTGCCCCACAATATCGCAAAACGAAAGGAGTGATACGAATGCCGAAGGGAGATTTCAGCGTCGCCCGTGTGGGAAAACGAACGAGAGAAAGCGTTGGAAAGTTTGAAAGGCACATTGAGCGAAAAAATGAAAGCTATGAAAATATGAATGTTGATCTGTCCCGCACGCTGATGAATGTTCACTTTCAAAGCTGCGGCGAGCTGACCTACAACGAACATCTGGACAGGCTGATTGCCGACGGGACGGTCTCCTTAAAGGGGCTGAAAGCGGACGCAACGGTCTTTAACGAGATGATATTGGATGTGAATACCGATTACTTCGAGAGAAACGGCGGTTATGATTTCGCCTGCCGTTTCTATGAAGAAGCGTTCCATTTTGCAGAGAAGTTATATGGGAAAGACAATATTATTTCCGCAGTTATGCACGCTGACGAACTGAATATCGCTATGACCGAAAAGTACGGAAAGCCGGTTTATCACTATCATCTGCACATTATGGCGCTACCCGTGGTGGATAAAGAGGTGCGCTGGTCGAAGCGCTGTAAAGATCCGGCGCTGGTGGGAACAGTGAAAGAGGTTATTCATCAAGTGAGCCATTCAAAGAAATGGAAATCGGAAAAAGCGCTGGACGAAAATGGAAATCCCATATTGAATAGCAACGGGAAACCTGTCTATCACACCTCGTATAGCATTTTACAGGATAAATTTTACGAATATATGAAGGACGCAGGATTTGAGGGCTTTGACCGTGGCGAGAGAGGGAGTACAGCAGAAAACCTGACTTCGCTGGGGTATAAAATCCAGCAGGACGAAAAAAGGCTGGCGAATATTGAACAGAAGATTGCCGCTGAACAAGTCCGATATAACGACAACCACAAGGTGTTTATGACCTTTGCGGAGATCGACAGCTCCGGCAAAAAGTCTTTTACGGGAAAATACACGGTATCTGCTGAGCACTATGAAAAGCTGACAACGCTGGCAAAGCGCAGTTACTCGGCTGAATCTGAAGCGCAGCGGTTGAGAGAGGAAAACAGAAACCTGTCCCGTCAAATCTGGTCGCTGCAAAGCGAGGTTTCAAAGTCAAGAACTGCGCTGCGGGAGCTGACCGAAAAGTGCAGACCATACCTTGAGGCGTTAAAGATTGCGCCACAAAAGGTCAAGGAGTTTATCAGCGGTATTCTTGAAAAATTCAAAAAGCAAGAAAAAAGTATTTATTATGAACCGATTCCAGCTCGTAAGCAACAGTCATTGGAGCGTGAAAAACGCTCTAAAAATAAAGATTACGAAAGGTAGGAAAAGACACAATGGCAAAGACGATTTTTGAAGAAATGGGCGGCACTTATGTACGGCATGGAGATTATGATCTCCCTTGCCTGTCCTTACCCACCGAAAAAGAAAACAAACCTATTGGAGTATGGGGACAGCGGCACCTACGCTATCTCAAACAGCACCGCAAAGTGTTTTACACGAATCTGCTCACAAGCGGCAAGTTGAACAGTTATCTTGCGGATATTGACAAGCAGGCTGAAGATATGTTTCTTCGGCTGGTAAAACAGATGGCAGAGCATGAGGGCGTGACTGAGCAGCTAAAGGCGGAAAATCAGATAGAGTGGGTTGGCAGGATGAATGACATTCGCAGCAGGGCGATAGAGGTTGTGAATACTGAGCTGATTTATGTCTGAGCATCTAAAGAATTGCCCGACGCATTTATATAAGTGTCGGGCAATTTTCACATGAAGATTGAAAAAATCACAATCTTGTGATATTATAAATAAAAGTGAGCATGCTTGGTGCTCTATAGCTCTTTCAGGAGGTGTGGTATGGCTATTAACTATGATAAACTTTTTCATATGATGATCGATAGAAAAATAACCAACATTCAGCTAAAGGATATGGCTGGGGTTAGTGCCAATATTATTACTCGCCTTAAGCGTGATGAGTATATTTCAATAGAAAGTATAGAAAAAATCTGTAAGGCTCTACAATGCGGAGTGGATGATATTTTGGAGTTCGTCGACAAGGAGGGGAAAAATGAAAATCAATGATTATAACGCAACATTAGATGAAAAAATGTCTGAGTTTGACATGTGGGTGACTCCTTCGCTTGGAGAAATAAGAGATACGCCACAATTCAGAATTAATCTTGAGCAGTTGAAAAAAGGATTTGACTACATAGCCGATATTACCGAGAATTTCGCAGATGTTTCACATTGCTCATCATCTGCCTTGGCAGCAAATGTACTGAGGTATTTATCTGGAAAAGATGATGACATTTCCAAAGAAATACTTGATAATATATGCACTGTTCTTTTGCTGGCTACTGGAAAAACTGATAATAACCTAAAGTGCCAGTTCCCGCTTATGCTTAGAAATCAAATTGGAATAAGTACTTATCCTCAAAAATTGAGTGGAGAAAGATGGAGAGATAAAGATATTCCCCGAGCTTTTTCTATGACAGATGTTACCAAAACAATAGTACAACTTGCCGGCAAAGATGATTATAGAATTGTATTTGTCGAAAGCTATTTTCATTTGATTATATCAGATGAAGATTACGCAAAGCAGCTCTGGAGTTTAGGAAATGCTTATGTATCACAAAAAGAATTGGGAAACGCAGATGCTCTTATCAGTTCGATAGCAATCTTTCAGTCTAGAGGATCTATCACTGCTACACAGGGGCATATTCCAGAAACAATATTAAGAAAGTATATGACTGAATGGGGGTTAAGTGCAGGAACAGACTTCAATACACAAGATGTTGAAGTTGGTGAAATTTTGGGTGATTTGCCTGTAGACAATAAACTTAAAAAGAGAAAGTATGATTTTATTGTTCCTTTCCAGTCAAGAAGATCAGGTGCAAAAGTCTTTATACAGAGCCAGTTTTATGCTGGAGATTCTGGAAGTGTATCGCATAAAGTTGTAGATCAAACCGACAGTACTCGAGAAGTAACTTTGCAGAAATACCCAGACGCTGTATTTATAGAGTATCTTGATGGAGCTGGCTATTTTTCCTCTCTGAATGGGGACTTGCGCAAGATGTTGGCGAAACCGACAACAAAGGATTTTATTCAAATCCGCACAGCACCACTTAAATTGCGCAGGGCATTGCAAGGAATTTTGTTTCTTACGCCACTTGAGATTGAGCATGCTGTAATTAGAACATCTGGAAAAGAGGATGAGATTTATCAGCTTTTAAGAGATGAAGGATATACTGATAAAGAAATCAACCGAGCATTTTCGGCTTCCGTAAGCGAGAAAAACATTCTGGTCTACGATGAACACAAGTATGCAATTAGTTCCGACCGAGTAGAAATTGTTCGTAAGTATTGCTTATTGGATATCATTGCAAATTACGGGGCACCTATTTCCGTCGGAAATGAATCAGGATGTCTCTTGGTTGCTGGGTTTGAAACCTCTTGGGGGCTACCTCAAAACGAGGCGATCAGAATAGCACAGGAAGTTTTTCCGGGGCTCAGTAAACTTTGGCATAATGTTCAAGATGCTTTTGATGACATTCAGTGGTTAATTAGTAAAGGGCTTGTTATTACAAAATAGGAGGGGTATTATGACCATATCTAAAAAAATCAAACATGCCCTTGATATTGATGGAGTTGCTATTCTTCCGCCTATGGATGTGTTTGAATCTATTGCAATATTAAAAGAAGCTGATATATGTGTCAATTGTACTATGCTTGACCCCTGGTACAATAAAGGATTTGGTGGAGAGTTGCCTACGAGTGAATATGACGACTTTATCACAAGATTATTAAACCAAACTGGTGAAATAAGCGATTTAATGTATTTGTGGGGGTTTCCTGAAATCATTGGTCCTTATGTTAGATATGCGCCAAGTGGGTTTTACATGGCTGCATGGTTGACATGGTATTACAAGAACTGCCCATCAGTTATTAGAGGATGGAGATCAAGTCAAAATGCCTGTTTACAGTTCATGCGTAAAGGCCATAAATTGCATCCAGAACATTTCTTGAACGATGAGCAGAAAGAAAAATATGAATCTGGAAAAATGCGCTTTGTGCCTGGACCACCAAGCGTAATTGAAGCACCTCTTATTATCGGGTTTGTTGGTAAAAAAGAACGAACTGGTCATCCTTCTCAAAAGCCCGAAGCTGTATTCGATAAACTTCTTTTGATGGCCAATCAAAAAGGAGATATTGTTTTTGATCCTATGGCAGGCTCGGGAACAACTGCAGCTTGTGCCAAGAAGCATGGAATGAAAAGCATTGTCTGTGATATGAACGAAGACTATATTCAAATGATTGAAAAAAGAATGGGCGTTAATAGAATTGTTACTTGATTCGATGTTCGTATCAGAGCTTGGATAGATAACTATAACCAAAGATTATCATTATTAAAATTTGAGAGCGGGGCGGGATATGATATGTCAACAGAAAATTTTACAATAACTATTCAGGGAGATAGCGAAGGATATGTAACCTTTGAATGTCCCTATTGCGACTCGGAATTTAAGCTGCAAGCTGGAGAATATCAGAATGACGATGAACCTTTTGAAGAACTGTTTTGCCCATACTGCGGTCTGGCAAAAGAGAAAAATGAATTTCTGTCATCAGATGTAATTGAGCAGGCACAAGCGATAGCTTATAACCATATGGTGGAGGAATTAAATAAGTCATTCAAGAAAATGCAAAGGTCGGTTAATCGTTCAAAGGGCTTGATAAAAATGGATTTTAAGCCATTGAAAAAGGTTGCAACAAAAGAATTGAAGGATAAGGATACTAGGGAAACAGAGTTTACTTGTTCATGTTGTGGCCGCAGAGTTAAGGTGCTTTATTGTGCTGGAGCAGCAAAGATATTTTGTCCGTATTGTGGGGTGGATATATGAATAGATTAGAATTAAGAAAACTGAGTTTAGAATTTCGCAGGTTATCAAGTAATCTGCTCAATAGCACTGATAACACAGCAGATATAAATCTTTCTCGTTTTCTCAAATTTATAGATGGAAATGAGTTAATATCAGGATTTATTAAAGATAAAATCTCGGGTGTCGATTATGATTTTAAGAAATGCTACGCCATAGGTTGTTCAGGATGGGCGGATTTTAATCCGCCTGAAGATGAAGCGTGTCATATTAAGGCACAGTATGATTATCTTTTGTTCATAAACAGTGAGGATAAGATAAATGTGCGTGGACAGGCAATGCGATATTGTTGGTCGAGTAGAAAAATAAATGATAATATTCAAAGCTTCCTTGATATGGCGTTTAAACCTCTTATAGATTTAATAAATGACTACCTTTCGATGGAAATGATTATTTGTGACGAGGCGGAAAAGACTATGAGCGGAAATACATATATTCAAAATATTGAAACTGTTAATGGTTCGGCAAGCCAACAGAATAGTGGAATGATAAATACTTACAACACTACAAATGATACAAATTCTATGATTACTCTGATTGATAAATTGCTTGCATCACTGCCTGAGATACAGGGAGTTGAATCAGAAGAAATCGAGAATGTGAAAGATGATTTGGAAATGATTCAGGAACAGTTGAAAAGTAATGCGCCGAAAAAGAGCCGTATAGGAAAGGCTCTTGCGGGAATCAAAAAGTTTGTAGGCGATTTTTCTATGAAACTAGCAGTAACACTTGCCACAGGAGCAGTCACGGGAACAGATTGGAATATGTTGCTGCAACAGGTTGAAAATTTCATTAAATAGAAAAGTTTGAGAAATACATTTATAATTTGTAAAGGAACATATTACTATTGTCCGCAGTTACAGAGCGAGTGTTATCAATTCTGATAACAAACTGATAACATTAGCTTATATAGGCAGGATAATATGGATACATCAAATAATCAAAAGCACCACGAATACGACAGAGAATAATTTCTAAACAAAATTGATTAGGTTTTGTCGAGTGGGAATGATTTCATAGGTTCAAAAAAGTCCGTAAACACTGGACTTTTTAAGTCTTGATGCCCCTTGCGGCAACGATTTGGCAACAGAATTTCATTATTCACAAGAAAAGAGCTATCTGATTTCAAATGAAGTCAGGTAGCTCTTTTTTGTCATACGCCAATTATCATAAACTCTTCGTTCTTGCCAATTTTCTATCCTGCCGGGAAACTCTCCGCATCTTGACATTTTCCGCCCGCTTGCCTTATCATGTTCTTAGAAAATCAGCCCTTTGCAGCAGCGTACAGCCTGAGGTCAATGTTTTTAGGAGGGGCGGTGAATCCCTCTCCGGTTTTTAAGCAGAGATCAGCTTTCTACTGCAAGAATCGGCCTTTATGCCAGAGGATATGCTTGAGCATTGTCCGGTTTCTGATCTCCCACCGCAAGTCCGATCCACGCTGCCATTCCCTGTCATTTTTGAAGCATAAGAAAGAAGGTCAGAACAATATGAATTACACTTCCGCCGAGGCAAATAAGCTCTTGAAGAAGCTCAACGACGAATATACCGCGCTGCTCGACAAGGAAACGCGCAGCCGTGACTTCCGCGCCGCGATGGGCGAGGACGTAGCGTCCGTGCGCCCGGTCTATGATTACGCCGAGACGCAGGCGCGCCTTGCAGCGCTCGAAGAAAAGATCCGCCGTCTTAAGCACGCGATCAACTGCTTCAACACGACGCATTTTGTCGATGGCTTTGACATGACCATCGACGAGATGCTGGTCTATATCCCGCAGCTCACGAGACTCAAGAATAAGTTGCTCGAGATGAAGAGCCGCCTTCCCAAGGAGCGCGTTGAGGAGCAGTACGGCCGGCCGTCGAACATCATCGACTACCGCTACGCAAACTACGACATTGCCGCTGTGGAGGCGGACTATGAAAAGACCGCCGACGAGCTCTCCCGCGCGCAGCTCGCGCTCGACGCGGTGAACGGGCGGGAGACCTTCGAATTTGGTGAATGAGATTCTCCGTCGTTTCCATACGAATGCCAGACTATTTTGATAACAGAGTTACGATCTCCGTAAGTGTTTAGGGTTCGGTGCGAGCATCGGTTATTTTGATGGTTATTTGTTATGCCGCCCCGTGTTCAAGGTTTGGGGGACAATTGATTAAGGCATCGGTGGGGCGAGAAAACTTTCTGGGGGTCGAAGTACGGTTACAGGCTCCCACATCGAATGAACTATGCAAAAGAGCCATCTGAACTACCGTGGAGTCAGACGGTTCTTTTTCTTTTGAATTCTATGCTTCGACGATCACTTCCGCTGCGATCTCCAGTGCTTTGGTCATCAGCGCAAGACCCATGCTCGGCGCATTGCCGTCCTTTGCCTGCTCGGGCAGGTAGGGGACGTGGACAAAGCCGCAGCGCAGGGCGGGATAGCTCTGCGCGCTCTCGTGCAGGGCGCAGTAAAGGAGATTGTTGCACACGAACGTGCCCGCGGAGTACGAGAGTTGAGCGGGAATCCCCCGCTCACGCAGGGCGTCGACGATCTCTCGCGTCGGGATCGTCGCAAAATAGGCGTCCGGACCTCCGGCCACGACCGGCTCGTCCGTCGGCTGCTTACCCGCGTTGTCGGCGATACGCGCGTCGCGCAGGTTGATGGCCACGCGCTCGACGCGTATGCAATTTGCGCCGCCGTACTGGCCGACGCAGAGCACCGCGTCGGGACGCAGCTCCGTCAAAAGTTTGTGCAGCGCAGCACCGGAGGCGTCAAACTCCGTCGGAATTTCATGCTTGATGAGCTCTGCTCCCCCGATGCGGTTGGGAAGCCGGCGTGCCGCCTCCCACGAGGGGTTGATCTGCTCCCCGCCGAACGGCGTGAAGCCTGTGACAAGCATCTTCATTTGACAGTTTCCTCCCCGATCATCAGGCGGATGATCTCGTTGTCGGTCTCGCGCATGCCGTCGCGCGCGATGCTGCTGACGGCGCGGATGGTGTTCTCCACGCCCTTGACGACGATGCCGTCGCCGCCGTAGAACTGGCTGTCGTGCCGGTACATCTGCATGCCGAGCAGCCCCGCCTCGACCGCCGAGGCGATCTTCGCCGCGCAGCTCGCCTTCGCCCCGTCGCAGAGCATGCCGGAGTTGATGGCGAGCGCATTGACGACCGTGTGGGCGATCTCATCGTAGCGCCCACCGTAAAGGTAGCACACACCCGCCCCGGCCCCTGCGCCCGCGCTGGTCGCACCGCAGTAGGCGGAAAGGCTGCCGATGCCCGTTTTCAGATGGATGGTGACAAGATTCGACACGACGAGCGCGCGGTAGAGCTGCTCCTCGCTCGCTTTCAGCTCGCGCGCGTAGACAATGACGGGCAGCGAAGCCGTCATGCCCTGATTGCCGCTGCCAGAGTTGATGACGACAGGCTTTTCGCAGCCGTTCATGCGCGCGTCCGAGCCCGCGGCAGCCCAGGCCTTGGCGCGGTTCTGCACGCTGTCGCCATAGGAATCGAGCAGGATTTTTCCGATGGCCGCGCCGTACTGCCCTGTCAATCCTGCCTCAGCGATGGCCGTGTTATATTCGATCTGGCGCGCGATGGGCGCGCGGACATCGTTTAAGTCGACTTCGTCGGCAAAGACGATGATGTCCTTGACCGTCAGGCTCCTGCGGCTCTCGGGCGGCTGGGCCGCCTCCTCGGAAAAGGGCTTGTTGAGCAGCACTTCGCCGTTTTTCTCGATGCGCACGACGTTTGTGTGGCTGCCGACGATCTGGACGAAGGCCGTGTCCCCGCCTGCGAAAACACGCACCTGAATGTCGAATGGGCAGCGCAGCGGCGATTTGCTCACCGTGATCTCCGCCGCGGAAAGGTACTCGTCCAGCAGCGGCAGCTGGTCCTCCGTCACATTCGCCAGCACCTCTAACTGCGCGTCGGCGTCGCCGACGCGTACACCCGCCGCGACCGCGACGGGAAGGCCCTTTCGCCCGCCGGTGTGCGGCACGATGACGCTCTTGACGTTTTTGATGATATTGCCGCTCACGGTCAGCTCGATGCGCTCGGGAAGTGCCCCGAGCGTTTGGCGCGCAAGCGCACCCGCGTAGGCGACGGCGATGGGCTCAGTGCAGCCCATCGCGGGTACAAGCTCCTCATGCAAAATCTGAACGTAGGTCTCATACAGCGCAGTATTCATTTTTGCTCTCCCATCTCTCATTGCGAGCGTGCGGTCTCTCCTCCGCTCGTTACCCGCTTCTCTCTCCGCCCATTGTATCGGAAATGCGGTTACAATGCAATGGACTTTCCACGTTTCACGCACAAAAAGGCGATATCCGGTCGGATACCGCCTTTTTGATGCTATTCCGCTCTTACAAACCGTAAATTTCGCCGTACTTTTCCTCAAGGTACTGCGTGTAGACCGTCGGGTCGAACTTTTCGCCAAGCGCCTGCTCCAAGAGCGCGCCGGGCTTTTTGAGGCAGCCGTACTGCCAGATGTGCTCGCGGTTCCACGCGTTGATGGGCGCAAAATTGCCGGTCTTGAGGCACTCGTCCACATCGACCGTCCCTTTCATCTTGCGAAGCAGCTGTGCGCCGTAGGCGCTGCCGAGCGCGTAGGACGGGAAGTAGCCGATGCTGCCGCCCGACCAATGGCTGTCCTGCAAAACGCCGTGTTTGTCGTCCGGCACGTCGACGCCGAGGTATTCCTTGTAAAGGCGGTTCCACTCGCCCGGCAGGTCGTGTACCTTGAGCTCGCCGTGCATCACGCGCTTTTCGAGCTCGTAGCGCACCATGACGTGCAGGCTGTAGGTGACCTCGTCGGCCTCGGTGCGGATGAGGGACGGCTCCGCCTTATTGATGGCGCGGTAGAATTCCTCCGCCGTGTGGCCGCTCAGCTCGGGGAACAACTCGCAGAGCTTCGGGAACACGAAGCCTGTGAAGGCGCGCGAGCGGCCGAGCAGATTTTCATAGAAACGGCTCTGGCTCTCGTGGATGCCCATGGAGACACCGCCGTCGAGCACCGTATAGGCGAGATCATCCGCGCTGCCGGTGTCATAGAGCGCGTGGCCGCCCTCGTGGATAACGGAGAACATCGAGGAGGCAAAATTCTCCTCCAAATAGTGCGTCGTGATGCGCTCGTCAAAGTGCGAACCGAGCGACGTCGTAAACGGATGCTCGGTCGTGGACAGGCCGACATGGTCCAAATCGAGGCCCATCGTGCGCATCAGGTAGTCGGAAAGCTGCGCCTGCTTCTCCTCGGGAAAATGGCCGTGCAGCATCGCATCGTCGACCTGCGGCTTTTCTTTGATTTTTTTCAGGAGCGGCACGATGTGCTCGCGCAGCGTCGCAAAGAATTCGTCGCACTGCGCCATCGTCAGCCCATCCTCATACTCGCTGAGCCAGTAGTCGTAGGGGTCCTTTTCCGACGCGCAATAGTGTGCGAAGCGGATGTTGGTCTCAAAGATCTTTTCGAGCACCGGCTCGAAGAGGGCGAAGTCGCTCGTCTCCTTCGCGCGGTGCCAGACGTCGTCGGCCTCGACAAGCAGCTGCTGGTAGGCGACGTACTCGTCCATCGGGATCTTCTGCATATTGCGGATGTCCTTGATGAGCAAAAACACCATGCGCTGCTGCTTTTCGTTGAGCTCGGACTTGTGCGCGTCGAGGAATTCGAGCAGCGCGACGGTCTCCCCGCCAGTCGTAAGCTTGTAGTGCTCCTCGCTCAAAATACTCATGGTCTGGCCGCGGTTCGCCGCCGTGCCCTTGGGCGCGGTGGTCGCGCCGTCGTAAAAGAGCAGGCCCATGGCGTGGCCGTAGGCCGCGAGCTTGGCCTGCAAAGCCATCAGGGACTTGATCGCTTCATCGAGAGTCATGATGATCTCCTCACTTTCTCTTTTTCTGTGAAAATATCATAGCATGAAAGTGGCTTGCTGCGCAAGGGGGACGCTGAGGTTCTCCCCCTGTGGCCGCGCAGAAGAGGGGGCATTCTCTCGCGTGAGAGAATGCCCCCTTATACCCCCCAAGCGAACGCGAGGGGAGTTCCCCTCGACCCCCGACATTGGCAGTTTGCAGTTTGAAGATCTGCGCAGCCTGCGGAATCGAATGCCTGCCAAGTGTGGGTGCTATACGATTTGAGTTGCTTCTATTACCCGCTGCCGCTCTGCCTGTATGAGCGAAAAATTCATCATTTCACTATTTTTTCTCTCACGGTTTCGCAAGCATCTGCACTGACGACCCCCTGTTCTTTCAGCAGTGCCAGCACTGAAGCAAGAGCATCCTGCGGATCACACCAGACATCCGGAGCATAGCCCCTGTGATCGACATTTTCTCCGTCCCCATAGAGGAAAAGCGTTGACCCAAAGCGCACACCGATGCCGGTATATGGCAATGTAAAGGTGCTGATATTTCCGCAGAGCTGGTATCCCGCCGTGTTGCTGCCGACAATGAGCACATTGTCAAGCGTTTTCAAAAGCTGTACCGCACCCTCGCCGGATGAGCCGCAATGATCGTCAACCAACACGATGATCGGAATATCATTTTCATACCAGGTCCCGTGGACTTCACGGGCAAAGCAAGTTCCCTCATCTTCCGGCAGCAGACTCTCGCTGTTTTCCGCAGCAAAAAGGGCGCTGTTTTTCTGCGCATACAGCATGGAGGTCTCAATACTGTTCTGCGTTCCGAGGAAACTCTGTATCCACTTTCTCGGCCAACTGTCCGAGCCGCCAACATTGCCGCGCAGGTCATAGATCACCGCTTTGCTCCCGCGTGCTTTTGCCCCTTCCCGAGCATAGCGTGCAAGCATATTATCATATGTGCCGGAAACAAAGCTGCGGAGGGAAACATAGGTAAGACCGTCTTCCTGTATCAGGCGGTAATCCAGCGTGCCGAGGTCAACATCAAGCGGCTGACTCTCCGTCCAGTCAAGGCGATAGATTTTCGCTTTTCCAGAAGAATTTTTCAGTGTGACACTGCTCTGCACGGCGTCCTTCCGCAGCGCAAAAAGCGTCGGCTGATAAACAATGCGTCCGTCTTGCAGAAGCGTCGGCTGCACGCTGACATGTTCATCGGAGAAGCTACTCAATGTCCACCTCTCCCCGTCATTCACTATATAATAGCTGCCGTTGACATCCTTTGAAAAATAGAAGCCGTCGGCAAAGAAGTATTCATATCGCACCTGCGCTTCGATCTCTTCCGCCGCCGGTTCATAAATCATGGCATGCGCGTCGTGCGCAAGCATGAATGCGAGAGATTCCTGCAGTTTTTCTCCCAGCGCAGAAACTTTGATCTCATCATCCTGTGAGGAAAGCCATTGTGTCACAGCGTCCTCCGCTGCGTCAAACTTTTCCTGCCCAAAGTATTCGTAAGCGCCGTAAGCGCTTTGCAGCGTGCGGAACAGCAGGGAAACATCAGACTGCGCCTGTTCCTTCGACACCGTCTCCATCGCGGCATGACCCCGTAAAAGGCTCTCCACCTCGCTCTCGCTCAGCAGCCCTGCCGAGGCGGGGTCATCCGAAATCGCATCGTCAAAATCAGCCGCAGAGGGAACGTGCTCCAGTTCTGCGCGGTGAGTTTGTGAAGTCTCCACCATCAAAGAAGAAAGTTCTTCTCCTTCCGGAGCGTAGGAAAAGTCCAACGTCTGCGGTGCGCCGCAGGCTGACAAAAGCAGCAGCAAAACTATTGTGCTGCATATAGCAAATCTTTTTTTCACAAATTATCCCCCTATGGAAAGTGTGAAGGTATCATAGCAAATTAAAAACCTGTTTTCAATCATTGACAGGGAACGTTCTTATAAAAAACAGGACACCCAGTTCGGATGTCCCGTATCTATTTGGCCTACCGAAGCAAAAAACAACGCTTTTGCGCCGTACAAGCGTTTTGCGCAGCAAAACCTTGGCGGAGGGCGAATTCATTTCGCCCGAGCATTTTAATTTCCTGCCGGAATCCAAAAAAGAGGTCACAACATATGTTGTGACCTCTTTTTTGGAGCGGGCGACGAGGCTCGCTCGCGGTGTTATCACACCGCGACACGCACAGCGGGCACCAAACGCCCCACTGGGGCGTTTTCTCGCTTCGCTCGCGCCCTGTTCGCCCCTCTGCCCGCTGGAGCCAAAAAATAAAGGCATGACTTACGTCATGCCTTTATTTTTTGGAGCGGGCGACGAGGCTCGAACTCGCTACCTCCACCTTGGCAAGGTGGCGCTCTACCAGATGAGCTACGCCCGCGGAACAAGATGTACTATACCAGACATTTTTCGCTTTGTCAAGCATAGATTTTAGGATTCTGTTGCAAAATGCGGGGGGCTGTGATACACTTGCCCGGTAAATCGTATTTTTCAGGAGGCAGTCATGGCCACTTTACAGGAAGAGATCTCCCGCCGCCGGACGTTTGCGATCATTTCGCATCCGGACGCCGGTAAAACCACGCTGACGGAAAAGTTCCTGCTCTACGGCGGAGCCATCGCGCAGGCGGGTGAAGTCAAGGGCAAGCGCGAGCGCGCGGCAAAATCCGACTGGATGGAAATCGAAAAGCAGCGCGGCATTTCGGTCACGTCGTCGGTCATGCAGTTCCAACACGGCGGCTACTGCATCAACATCCTCGACACGCCGGGACATCAGGACTTCTCGGAGGACACCTACCGCACGCTGATGGCCGCGGACAGCGCCGTCATGGTCATCGACGCCGCCAAGGGCGTGGAGGCCCAGACCCGCAAGCTGTTCCCCATCTTTACCTTTATCAATAAGATGGACCGCGAGACGCGCGACCCGCTCGAGCTCTGCGAGGAGGTCGAGCGCGAGCTCGGCATCGACACCTATCCCGTCAACTGGCCGATCGGCTGCGGCAAGGAGTTTGCCGGTGTGTACGACCGCGACAAGCGCTGCATCCTGCACTTCACCGACGCGGGCCACGCCAAAAAGGCGGGCATCACGGAAATCGAGCTCGACGATCCCGCGCTTGTCGACCTGATCGGTCAGGCCCGCCGCGATACGCTCGCCGACGAGGTCGAGCTGCTCGGCGCGGGCCGCGACTTTGACCTGGACGCCGTGCGCCACGGTAAGCTCTCCCCCGTGTTCTTCGGCAGCGCGCTCACGAACTTCGGCGTTGAGCCGTTTTTGAACGCCTTCCTTGAGATGACCACGCCGCCGCTTCCGCGCGTGAGCGACGCGGGCGAGGTGGACGTCTACTCCCCCGAATTCTCGGCTTTCGTCTTCAAGATCCAGGCCAATATGAACAAGGCCCACCGTGACCGCCTCGCGTTCATGCGCATCTGCTCGGGCAAATTTGAGCGCGACACCGAGTATTTCCACGTCCAGTCCGGCCGCAAGATGCGCCTTTCTCAGCCGCAGACGATGATGGCCGCCGAGCGCGAGATCGTCGACGAGGCCTACGCGGGCGACATCATCGGCGTGTTTGACCCTGGCATCTTCTCGATTGGCGACACGATCACGACGCCCGGCAAAAAGTTCCGTTTCTCCGGCATCCCGACGTTCGAGCCCGAGCACTTCATGCTCGTCTCACCCAAGGACACGATGAAGCGCAAGCAGTTCGTCAAGGGCGTGGAGCAGATCGCGCAGGAGGGCGCCATCCAGATCTTCAAAATCCCCGACAGCGGCTTTGAGGACGTGGTCGTCGGCGTGGTCGGCACGCTGCAGTTCGACGTGTTCGAATACCGCATGAAGAACGAGTACGGCGTCGACCTGCGCATGAGCGGCCTCCCCTACGAGCACCTGCGCCTGATCCGCGAGTGCCCGTGCGACGTGAAGGACCTGATGCTCTGCTCGGGCTCCCGCGTGCTCGAGGACTTCAAGGGCCGCAAGCTCATCGCCTTCGGCGGCGAGTGGAGCGTGGGCTTTCTCACCAAGCACAATGAGGGTCTTATCCTCGACGACTGGCTCAGCGTGTGATTTTGCCCGAAAATTGCAAAAACATCAAAAAGAGCGCGGTTTCCGCGCTCTTTTTTGTCTGTTTTTTTGTCGAAAAAGCGCAAATGATCTGTTGACAAACGTTAAGAACGCGTATATAGTGTGAGCCGTAAAAAAGAGTAGGTGCAGCCGCTTCGACCGCATCTCAAACGATAATAGCAAACCCGGTGAAAACCGGCGACGCAAAGCTATAGGGCCTTACCCCTGGGAACAGGGCTGGCAGCCAGCTACCGAAAGGAGATCGCCGTATGAAACGGCTGTTTCGTCATGCCTGCGCTATGCTCGCAGTGCTTATTGTCATGTCCATGTTCACGGTTGTGAACGCCAGCGCTGCCAATGGCACCACCATTGACACCACGAATGCCAAGTATGGTTTCGTCACCGTCAACTACACCTCCAATGCCAAATTGAAGGTCGGCATCCAGTACGGTAACGAAAAGACGTCTTACAAAAACTGCCCGAGCGGCAAGGACGCCGTTTTCTCCCTCGAGCAGGGCGACGGCACCTACACCATCTCCCTCTGCGAGAACATCTCCGGCACGACCTACCGCGTCGTGACCAGCAAGCGCGTCAACGCCAAGATCGAAAACGCCTACGCCCCTTACCTCATCGCCACGACCGACGTGCAGTTCACCTCCGGTGACGATGTGTGCAAGAAGGCCGCCGCGCTCTGCAAGGACGCCAAGACCGACATGGACAAGGTCACCGCGATCTACAACTACATCGCCGGTCACTACACCTACGACACCAAGCTCGCGAGCGACATCACCTCCGGCAAGGTCAGCAAGTACATCCCCGACACCGCCGCCACCCTGAACAGCAACAAGGGCATCTGCTACGACCTCGCGTCCCTCTTCGCCGCCATGTGCCGCAGCCAGAACATCCCCTGCACCCTCACCAAGGGCTACGCCGGCAGCAGCTACCACGCCTGGAACAAGGTCAACGTCAGCGGCAACTGGTACCAGATCGACATGACCTATGCTGTCACCAAGCGCGTCATCAACGAGACCACCTTCGCCGGCTGCGTCTCCCCCCTGACCTACACCCAGCAGAGCGACACGCTCGCCGTGTCCGCGGTGGCGTAAAATATCACAATTCGTCGAAGTACGGCGGCAGGTATTTCCTGCCGCCGTTTTTTTCTGCGCATTATTAGTTCTGTTAATATCTTATATATTTTTTGAAAATCTCCTTGCATTTTTGGGCAAATCTGGTATACTGTGAACATAAAATTTTGGCACACCCAAATATCTGTGCGGCTCGCAGAAGAGCAACTGTACAGAAAAAGGCACAGCAGGCGAAAGCCTGTGTCGCAAAGCCACGGACCTAAACGGCGCTCGCGCCGCACGGCAGCCGGTTGCCAAATGCAGATTACCTCCCCCCTTCTTCGCGTCGTACAGGCAGAAGAAGGAGGATTTTTTTATGTCTGAGAAGAAAGTTGGCAAGCGCCTTCTCACCTGGGTCCTGGTCCTCGTGATGACGCTGTCGCTATTGCCGCTGAACGTGCTGGCGGATGAGGCCGGCGAAACAGAAAGCCAGATGGAGCAAACCGTCAACAATGGCGACTTCTCCATGACCAAGCGCGCAACCCCCAATGAAGATGGCTCCTACAACATCACCTTGAGCGTGACCCCGCTGAAACCCCCGGCAACAAAGCCGCTGGAGCTGGTCATCCTGCTTGACCTTTCCGGCTCTATGGTATATTGCCCCATGGAAGCTGGGAAGGGCGGTAAAGTCGACGATCCCAGTTATTCTGACCATGAGCATTACAATAGCCTCATCTATGGGATCGGCTGCACAGCTGTAGAGAACGGTATGGCAACCTCTCGCATCGACACTGCCAGAAACGCCATCAACAACATGGTCTCCGAACTGCAGAAAAAGGGCGTTGCCTTCAACCTCTCTGTGGTCAAGTTTGCCGATGTCTATGACGCTGCTGCCGTTATACAGCAGCAGCCCATTGCTAACCAAGACGACGTTAATTTTGTTGCCAGCACCCTGAGCAGCCTGACTCCGAATGGCGGCACCTATATGGTTCCCGGCCTGAATGTTGCCGCAAGTCAGTTCACCTCTGATTCCACAACCGAAAAAGTCTTCCTCATGCTGGCAGACGGTGACTTTGATGATTCCACTTGGTTTGGTATTATTCCTATTCCCAATAAAGATGGAATCCTCAACGCCGCAAAAAAGATCAAGGACAATGGTGCGACCGCCTATACCATCGGTTTTGCTGCGGATGTCGACATCTTAAAGGATATCGCCTCTGATCCGAGTAAGTATTCCACGGCTGGCGATGCAACCACTCTGAATAGCATCTTCGCGCAGATCACCGAAGAGATCAAGGGCGTTTATGTCACCGATACCATGGGCGCAAATGTTTCTCTTCGCCCCGGCACGGCTTTTGCGGCTGCCGTAAGCGGCACCGCCACGGAAACCAACGGCGGCATTACCTGGAATCTCGCCAAGCCGCAGCAGGACGAGACACAGACGCTGACCTACACTGTGACCCCCAACCTTCGCGTCGGCAGAAATCAATATAACCTCAACGGCGAAACTATGCTGCACTGCGGCGAAACTACGTTGTCGGTTCCCGCCCCCTATGTAACCCTTTCCGCTTATCAGGTCACTACCAAGCGATATGTAAACGGTGAGCTGAAAGATACTGTTACCGGCCCTGTTCAGCTGCTGCCCGAGGGCGGCTACGACCTCAGCTGGTCGTCCGATCCTTATAATAACGCGCCGCTTGTTGAAGCTAAGCTGAATAGCGAAGTGCAGGAAGGTAATTCCGCTCTCCTAACGGAAGCAAAGGCATATACGCTGGATCTGTATTATGCCAACGAGTACACGGTCGAGTACAAATGGGCCGACGCTCCCGCAGGCGTGACGCTTCCCACTGACACCGAGACCTACCTCGGCGTGGCCGCTGCCAAGGCCGCCGTTGACAAAAAATACACCAATGGCTATCAGTTCTCCGGCAGCGACGGCTACTTCTACACCTTCTCCGGTTGGAATGAAGGCACAGTTAACGGTCAGGTCGTCACCTTCAATGGTTCTTGGACCAAGGGTGACAAGGATAACTCCCAGTGGTACACCGTGAAGTATACTTGGGCCGACGCTCCCGAGGGCGTGACGCTTCCCACTGACACCGAGACCTACCTCGGCGTGGCCGCTGCCAAGGCCGCCGTTGACAAAAAATACACCAATGGCTATCAGTTCTCCGGCAGCGACGGCTACTTCTACACCTTCTCCGGTTGGAATGAGGGCACGGTTGACGGTCAGGTCGTCACCTTCACTGGTTCTTGGACCATGGGTGACAAGGACCCCTCCAAGTGGTACACCCTCGCTTACTCTTGGACCGGTGCTGATAAGCTGAGCGAAACTCTCCCCTCCAATCCGAACTCTTTCTTCACCCCTGATGAGGCCAAGGCTGCGGTCGATACGACCTTCACCTCTGGCAAAAAGGTCACCGGCAGCGACGGCTACTTCTACACCTTCTCCGGTTGGGGTGAGGGCACGGTTAACGGTCAGGTCGTCACCTTCACTGGTTCTTGGACCCAGGGTGATAAGGACCCCTCTAAGTGGTACACCCTCGCTTACTCTTGGACCGGTGCTGATAAGCTGAGCGAAACTCTCCCCTCCAATCCGAACTCTTTCTTCACCCCTGATGAGGCCAAGGCTGCGGTCGATACGACCTTCACCTCTGGCAAAAAGGTCACCGGCAGCGACGGCTACTTCTACACCTTCTCCGGTTGGGGTGAGGGCACGGTTAACGGTCAGGTCGTCACCTTCACTG
>OCQB01001285.1_pt1 | contig 20778 bp, 18 predicted proteins | sample 1538631 | NCBI WGS metagenome assembly OCQB01 (sample SAMN04571713, study PRJEB22368) | human gut metagenome | biome: human gut; material: stool | host: Homo sapiens | place: Luxembourg | collected 2012-10-19
ATGTGCGCCATACCGGCGTTCTTCATGATGGCGGTGACGTCGGCAAAGTCGAGGTTGATGAAGCCGGTGTCGCGGATGAGGTCGGAAATGGACTGCACCGCCTGACGCAGCACATCGTCCGCGATCTCAAAGGCGTTGGCGAAGGTGATCTTCTGATCGGTCGCATGCTTGAGGCGCTCGTTGGGGATAATGACGAGGGAATCGACCTTGCCTTGCAGCTCCTCGATGCCCTTTTCGGCCTGCTGCATCCGGCGGCGGCCCTCAAAGCCGAACGGCTTGGTGACGACGCCGACGGTCAGAATGCCCTGCTCACGGGCGATCTCGGCCACGATGGGCGCACCGCCCGTGCCGGTGCCGCCGCCCATGCCGGCGGTGATGAACACCATGTCGGTATCCTCCAGCGCCTTGGAGATCTGGGCGCGGCTCTCCTCCGCGCTCTTGCGGCCCACCTCGGGATCGCTGCCCGCGCCTTGGCCGTGGGTCAGCTTCTCGCCGATCTGGATCTTATAGGTAGCGCTGGAAACGTTGAGCGCCTGCTTATCGGTATTGACCGCGACGAAATCCACGCCGCGGGTCCCGGAGCGCACCATGCGGTTGACCACGTTATTGCCGCCGCCGCCGACGCCGATGACCTTGATCCTGACGACGTTTTCAACGCCGGTATCCAATCCGAATGCCATATCGGTTCCTCCTACTATCTCTTGTAGAATGCGGGCGGATCATGTCGGTGCCGCCACAACATCAAGTGTATTCTAAAACAAGTCTATTGTATAACGCTTTTTTCTCGCGGTCAATAGCCGCGCGCGATTTCCCGAAAACTTTTTTACGCGCCCGGCGCGGACGGGATAAAGTGCATCTCGCCCTTGGACTTGAGCAGCATATAGTTGATCTCGCCCGTCTCGTTCGACTCTAGACCGTTTACCAGATCCTGCACGCTGCGGAAAATATAGTCGAGGTCGGAGTCCCACGGGAGGCGCACGGTGAAGCGGCCCAGATAGGTAAAGGTGATCGCCTCGGCATCAGACAGGTCAATGCTCCCGATACCCGCGAGCATACCGTAACCGCCCGCCGTCCGCACGAGGGTGAGCAGTGTCTCCGTCATCAGCGTTTTCTCCTCACCGAGCGAGAGCTGCGCGCTCAGCGCGGGCGACTCCGGCTCGACGCCCGTGATGCCCGGGCAGCCGGACGGCAGCGTGTCAGTCTGCTCGAGGAGCTTTCCGTTTTCGCTGATGAGCCAATAACCCTCCGGCGTGACGATCCCCGCCGCCGCCGCGCACTCCCGCACCGTGATAACGATGGTGTCGGGCAGAGCGCGGTTGATCGTCGCCTCCTCCACATAGGGCAGCTTTTCAAAAATAGCCTGTGCGGCGCTGTACTTGTTGAGCAGGAAGAGGTTATCCTCGATCTCGATGCCCGAGGCCGCGACGACCTCCTCGCTCGTGTAGCGCGCGTTGCCGCTCACCGTGATGCTCTGCACCTTGAAAAAAACGGTCAGCGCCGCGACGACCGCGCCGGCGATGAGCAGGATGCACAGGAGCTTCGTCAGGAAAGAAAATCTTCCCCGCCGGCGTCTGCGATTCGTGCTGCGATTTCGTGCCATAGCTTTTGTATCCTTTTCGTTTCTATGTAGTCTCCCTGCGGATCTGTGCGCCGAGCGCGGCCAGGTCGCGCTCGATAGCGTCGTATCCGCGATCGATGTGCGTGAGCTCCGTCACGCGGGTCGTGCCCTCGGCGGAAAGCCCCGCGATCACCAGCGCCGCGCCGCCGCGCAGGTCGGTGCACTTGACCGCCGCGCCGTGCAGCGTCCTCACGCCGTTCACCACCGCCACGCGTCCCGCGACGCGGATCTCCGCGCCCATGCGTGAGAGCTCGTCAACGTGTCGGTAGCGGTTTTCAAAAATGTTTTCAACAAAGACCGTGCAGCCCTCGCTCCTGAGCAGCGCCGCCATCAGCACGGGCTGGGCGTCGGTCGGAAAACCCGGGTAAGGCGCAGTACGCACGGGGCGCACGGAGCGCAGCGCTCCGGTCGAGCGCAGGGAAACGGCGTCCGCCTCGCTCCTCACCTCGCAGCCGCTCTCGGCGAGCGAGAGCGCCACGGTGGACACCGCGCGGTAGTCCACGCCGGTGAGCCGGACCTCACCGCCCGCCGCCGCCGCGGCGCAGAGGTAGGTCGCGCAGACGATGCGGTCCCCGATGACGCGGTGCGTGCAGCCGTGCAGCACCGCGCCGCCCTCGACCGTGATGATGGAGCCGCCCGCGCCGTTCACCCGTGCGCCCATGCTCCGCAGCAGCGCCTGAAGATCGACGATCTCCGGCTCGCGGGCCGCATTGTAGATGACGCTTGTGCCCTCCGCGCCGCAGGCGGCGAGAATGGCGTTCTCCGTCGCGCCGACGCTCGGAATGGCGAGGGTGATGTCCGTGCCGCGAAGGCATTTCGCCTTGCAGCGCAGCTCGCCGTAGCGCTCGGTAATCTCCGCGCCCAGCTCGCGCAGGGCGGCCAGATGCAGGTCAATGGGCCGCGGACCGAGCTCGCAGCCGCCGGGGTAGGACAAGACCGCTTCTCCCTGCCGCGCGAGGATCGCGCCCAGAAAAATGATGGACGAGCGCATTTCGCGCATCAGCTCGTCAGGAATGTCGCAGCGCGCCATCGGCGCAGTGTCCACCTCCAGCGCTGTGCCGTCGCGCCGCACGCGGCAGCCGAGGTGGCGCAGAATGGCGACGGACGCGTCCACGTCGCGCAGACGCGGACAGTTCTCGATGCGGCAGACGTCCCGCGCGAGGATCGTCGCCGCCAGCACGGGCAGGACGCTGTTCTTGCTGCCCTGTATCGTCAGTTCTCCGTGAAGCGGCGCGCCGCCCTCGATGCTCAGATAGCTCATGTGCCGTTCCTCCCTTTCCCGATGGGTCAACAAACTAAGCCATAGTATGCGCCCACGGTGCGCCGTGGTTCCGGCGCGGGAGGAAAAGGGGGTGTACTTTCGCGGTGTTTTATGGTAAAATTCCGAAAAAATCCAAAAGCGAGGTCATATCATGAAGGGAAAAACGATCTGCAAAACGCTTGGGCTCGTACTGCTCGCGCTGCTCATTCTCGTCGTGCTGTACGTCGTCTATGTGTTCGCGAGCTACCACCGCGTCGGCGACCAGAGTCTCAGCGTAATGCATTGCAGCAGCAGGGACGCAGTCCCCATGGAGGACGCGGTCGAGACCGGCGCCGTCTACCGCGTTTCGTCCGCGAACGCGGGCTTCGGCGCCTACAGCGCCGACTACAGCTTCTTTATGGACGGCGGCAGGGAGAGCCGCGCCCGCAGCCGGCAGGCGGTCGACGAAAATATGCGCGGCATCGTCGCGTTCGTCAAAGGCCTTTCGCCCGACTTTGCCCTCTTTCAGGAGGTCGATACCGACGGCACGCGCAGCTGGCACATCGACGAGACCGCCTATCTGAGCGACGCCATGACGGGATGCGAATTTGACGAGGTGTTCGCGCAGAACTACGACAGCCCCTATCTTTTCTACCCGCTCATTCAACCCCACGGAGCGAATCAGTCCGGCATCGTGACGCTTTCGCGCCACCCCATCGCTTCCGCTGCGCGGCGGGAGTTGCCGGTGGAGAGCGGCTTTATGAAGCTCCTTGACCTCGACCGCTGCTATTCGGTCAGCCACATCCCGACGGCGAGCGGCAAGGAGCTTGTCCTCTATAATCTCCACCTCTCTGCCTACACCTCGGACGGCGCCATCGCCACCGAGCAGCTTGAGCTGCTGTGCGCGGATATGCTTGCGGAATACGAGGCGGGCAATTACTGCGTCGCGGGCGGCGACTTCAACAAGGACCTGCTCGGCAATTCGCCGGAGATCTTCGGTGTGGCCGCCGGGGAAAACGACACCTGGGCGCAGCCCATCCCGGAGGGAACGATCCCCGCGGGGCTGACGCTCGTCGCGCCCTTTGACGAGACCGCGCCCACCGCCTCCTGCCGCACGGCGTCCGAGCCGTACAGCATTGAGACGACCTTCCGCCTGACGGTGGACGGCTTCCTCGTGAGCGATAACGTGGAGGTCGTGGACAGCGCCGTGCTGGACGCCGGCTTCCTCTACTCCGACCACAATCCCGTGTGGATGGATTTTACGCTCAAATGAATATGCTCTGAGCCTGCGGCTTGCGCCGCAGGCTTTTATTTTACAAGCGCCATGACGGTCTCATAGATGCGCTCGGTCGCGTCGCGCACGCCGAGTCGGAGCGAAGCCTCGTGCATCGCCGCGAGCCGCGTTTCGTCGCGCAGCAGCGCGGCGGCCTCCGTAAACAGGCGCTTGCCGTCCAAACCCTCCTCGGGCAGGACAAGCGCCGCGCCGTGCTCGCCGAGCACGGCGGCGTTCTTCTCCTGATGGTGGTTCGTCACATTCGGCGACGGCACGAGGATGGCCGGCACGCCGAGCGCCGTCAGCTCGCTGAGCGTGGACGCGCCCGCGCGGCAGATCACAAGGTCGGCGGCGCGCATGACGTCCGCCATGTCGTAGATATACTCGCGCACGTCGAGCGAGGGATGGTCGCGCAGGTCCACGCCGTACCCGCTCACCCACTCGTGCATTTTCTGCCAGCCGAGCGAGCCGACGGAGTGGACGTGATGGAACGGCTCCTTTGCCGCCTCAAGATAAAGAAGCTCCGCCGTGACGCGGTTCATGTTCCCCGCGCCGAGGCTGCCCCAGAAGGAAACGACGAGCGGGCGGCCGTCGTTCACGCCGAGCTTTTCCTTGGCCTGCGCCTTCGTCTGCGTGAAGAAGTCGCCGCGCACCGGCGTACCGGTGACGACCACGCGGTCCTTGTGCTTATAATACCGCCGGCAGTCCTCAAAGCCGACAAGAATGCGGTCGCAATGGTTCTCGAGCAGTCGGGTCGTCAGCCCCGGAACGGCGTTCGACTCGTGCACCGCCGTCGGAATGCCGCGCGCGTGGCCGTAGCGCACGACGGGATAGCTCGCGTAGCCGCCCGTACCGACAATGAGGTCGGGCTGAAATTCATCGAGAATGGCGTCCGCCTCACGCTTCGCGTGCATCAGATTGCGCACGGAGACGAGGTTATGGCGCAGCTCCTTCGGCCGAAGGGAGCGGTGGAAGGACGAGATGTTGACCGTGCGGAACGGATAGGGCGTGTGCGCGATCAGGTCGCGCTCCAGTCCGCGCTCCGCGCCGACGAAGAGGATGCGGGTCTTCGGGTCTCTCTCCCGCAGGAAGCCTGCGAGCGCCAGCGCGGGGTTGACGTGTCCCGCCGTGCCGCCGCAGGTGAAAATAACGTTCATGCCTTCCGTCCCCCTTTCTTCCTCGCGGCGGTCTGTTTTCCGCCGCGGCATATTTTTGAGCTTTTCAGCCTGGCGGCATCTGCCGCGAAACACTCAGCACCACGCCCATTTCCGCGAGCTGGATGGCGAGCGCCGTGCCGCCGAAGCTGAAGAACGGCAGCGAGATGCCGGTGTTCGGCACAAGATTCGTCACGACCGCGATGTTTAAGAAAACCTGTAAGGCGATCTGCGTGGTAATGCCCACGACAAGAAGGCTGCCGAAGCGGTCGCGCGCGTGGAGCGCGATCCAGTAGCCGCGGATGATGAGCAGCGCGAAGATGGCCATGATGAGCGTCGCGCCGATCAGGCCCAGCTCCTCGCAGATGATGGAGAAGATGCAGTCGTTGTGCTCCTCGGGCAGGAAGAGGAACTTCTGCCGGCTCTTGCCGAGACCGAGACCGAGGAGACCTCCCGAGCCGATGGCGATGAGGCTCTGGCGCGTCTGATAGCCCGTGCCCGTCTTAAAGGCGTCGTTGAGCGGGTCGAGCCAGATGGCGATGCGCGAGGAGTTGTAGGTGATCAGGCCCGAGAGGAACGCATACGCCACCGCCGCGATACCGCCGATGCCGATGCCGACCCAGTAGCCGCGGATGCCGCCGACGAACATCATCGCCGCGCCGATGCCGAGAATGAGCACGGTGCCGGAAAGGTGCGGCTCGAAGTACATCAGCACCGCAATGAGGGCAAGGATAAAGCCGTAGGGCAGGATACCGTAGCGGAGCGTTCTCATTTTGTCCTTCTTTTTGGAGATGCTGTCGGCAAAATAAAGGATGACGCCAAGCTTGGCGATCTCCGACGGCTGAAACCGCATCGTGGTGCCCGGGATACCGAGCCAGCGCGTCGCGCCGTGGCTCGTGATACCGACGCCGGGAATGATGACCGCAACGAGCAGAGCGATGGAAATGCCCAGCGCGATCTTGGCCACGCCGCGGAAGCGCGCGTAGTTGATGCGCCCGATGACGACCATGGCGGCAAGGCCGAGCGTGGCAAAGGCCGCCTGCCGCTTAAAGTAGTACAGCGGGTCGCCCGACTCATAATAGGCAGAGGGGAAGCTCGCCGAGAGGAGCATGATGAGCCCCACGCCGGTGAGCAGCAGCACAAGCAGGAGGAACGGCACATCGATGGGTCCGCGGCCCGCCTCCTTCGCGGCAGCCTCCATGCGCTTCATGTGCTCGCGCTGCTCGCGCCGCAGCTCGCGCTCCTCCTTCGTCATACCGGTTCACCTCCCCCGATCGTTTTTTGAAATGTGCCTTAGAAGTGGTATCTTCCGATCACGCCCCAGAGCGCCAGCATACAGAACACGGCGGAGACGAGCGTGAAGATGGTCACGAGCTTGACCTCGCTCCAGCCGCACAGCTCAAAGTGATGGTGCAGCGGCGCCATCTTGAAAATGCGCTTGCCGTGCGTCGCCTTGAAATAGGCGACCTGAATGATGTCCGAGAGCGTCTCGCAGATGTAGACGATGCCGACGAGCAGCAGCACGAGCGGCATATCGTAGGCGAACGCCAGTCCCGCCACCGCGCCGCCGAGAAAGAGCGAGCCGGTGTCGCCCATGAATACCTTGGCGGGATGGAAGTTATAGACGAGAAAGCCGATCAGTCCGCCGACCATTGCCGCGGCAAAAACGCCGAGGTCATTCTCATAGCCCCACCACGAGCCGACCACCGCGAAAAACAGCGCCACCGGCACCGTCACGCTGCCGGCCAGACCGTCGATGCCGTCCGTGATGTTGACGGCGTTGACCGTGCCGACGATGACAAAGGCGGCGAAGATCATATAAACGATCCACGGCAGGATGACATAGGTATTGGCGAACGGAACGTAGAGGTTCGGCGTCAGCATCCCCTCATAGCGCATCAGGCAGAGGAACACCACCGCCGCGGCAAGCTGGAGGGCAAACTTCTGGATCGCCGTCAGGCCGAGGTTCCTGTGCATTTTCACCTTCTGAAAATCGTCAAGAAAGCCGATCAGGCCGAACACGGCGGCAAAGGCAAACACATAGAGGTGCGCAAAGCTGCCCGCGCGCATGGCGTCCCAGCCGAACACGAGAATGGTGACGAGGATGCCGAAAATGAACATCAGTCCGCCCATCGTCGGCGTGCCGGACTTGCCGGCGTGCCAGGTCGGGCCGTCCTCGCGGATGCTCTGTCCCGCCTTGAGCCTGCGCAGCTCGGGGAGCAGAAAGCGTCCGGTGACAAGCGTGATGAGAAAGCTCACAATGCAGGCAGCGATCAGTTTCATAGCGTATTCCTTCCGCCGCGCAGAGCGCGGCTCTTTCGTTTTTTATTGGCTCAGATGCTCGCGCACCACCTGCCGCTCGTCGAGCGGCAGCGTCTCGGCGCCGACCACCTGATAGGTCTCGTGTCCCTTGCCCGCGAGCACCACCACGTCGCCGGTGCGGGCGTGGTCGAGCGCGTAGGTGATGGCCTCGCGGCGGCTTTCCAGCACGGCAAACGGCGTCGCGCTGTCCGCCATGCCGGCGAGAATCTCGTGCAGAATGGCGTAGGGGTTTTCCGTGCGGGGATTATCCGAGGTGACGATCACCTCGTCCGCGAGCCGCGCAGCGATGCGCCCCATTTCGGCGCGCTTCGTCCGGTCGCGGTCGCCGCCGCAGCCGAACACGACGAGCACGCGCGCATCGGCAAAGCCGCAGACGGTCGAGAGAATATTTTTCAGCCCGTCGGGCGTGTGCGCGTAATCAATGAGCACGGTGTAGTCCGTGTCCGTCGGCACCACCTCCGCCCTGCCGCGCACGCCCTGACAGAGTGAGAGGGCCTGCGCCGCGTCCTCGATCGGAATGCTGAGGGCCTGTGCCGCGGCGAGCGCGGCGAGCGCGTTGTAGAGCGAGAACGCCCCGGGAATGTGCAGCGTCACGGGGATGTGCTCGCTGTCGCTGCACGCGGTGAAGCTCACGCGGTCGGTGCAGTAATGCGCGTCCCAGCCGACGAGATCGTTTGCAAGTCCCTGCCCGAAGCGTGTGACCGGACAGGTCACATTTTCGAGCAGCCGCGGCGTCCACGGATCGTCGCCGTTGACGGCGGCGGCGCGGCATTGGCGGAACAGACGCGCCTTGGCGTCGCAGTAGGCTTCCATTGTACCATGGTAGTCAAGATGGTCCTGCGTGAGATTAGTGAACACGCCGAGCGCGAAGTCGATCGCGCCGGCACGCCTTTGCACGAGCGCGTGGGAGGAGACCTCCATCACCACATGGGTGCAGCCCGCATCCGCCATTTCGCGCAGCAGACGCTGGAGCGTCAGCGCGTCGGGCGTGGTGCGCTCGGCGGACAGAACGGCGTCGCCGATCATGTTCTGATTCGTGCCGATCAGGCCGACCTTTGCACCCAGACAGCGCTCAAGGAGCTGCTTGAGAAGATACGTTGTGGTCGTCTTGCCGTTCGTGCCGGTCACGCCGACCACCGTCATGCGTCCCGCCGGCTCGCCGTACCATCTCGCGGCGAGCTTTGCCGCCGCCTCGTGCGCGTCGGGGACCAGCACGCAGGGCACGCCTTCGGCCGCGTGCTCGGTCACGACGCAGACCGCGCCGCGCGCGGCGGCCTCCTTTGCGTAGTCTGCGCCGTCCTCCCGCGCGCCATGCAGGGCGAGGAAAAGGCTTCCCTCTCCCGCCGTGCGGGAATCGAGGGTGAGGTCATGTATCTCCGTCCGCGCGTCCGCGCGGAGGAGTCGGAAGTGATCGAGGGCGCTCAAAAGCTCGCCGAGCTTCGTAGGCGCGTCGTCCTTTCTCCGTCAAATCTTGCTCTCTTTTGCGGTTTTTAATCCGTCACCGAGCTATCGCTGAACTGGACGCGCACCACCGTGCCCGCCGCGACCTCCGTGCCCGGCGTTTCCGACTGGGAGATGGCGCGCACGCTCGCGGAGCTGCCGCCGGTCGCGCCGGAGACGGACATGATGAGCCCCGCGTCGGTGAGCTTGCGGTTGGCTGCCGCGGCGCTGTCGCCCACGACGTTCGGCACGATGCACAGCTCCGTGGATTTCTCCGCGCCGAGATAGAGGATGATCTCCGCGTTGTTCGGCACGATCGCGCCGCCGAGCGGCGTCTGGTCGGTGACGGTCTCGCCGTCGCCGACGGTGCGGCAGGAGAAGCCCTCCTCCTTGAGCTTTGCCGCCGCCTCGTCGCGCTTGAGTCCGACGACGTTCGGCACGGTATGATCCGCGCCGACGAGCTCATCGGCGCTGTAGGTCGGCTCGATGCCGAGGTAGGGCAGTATCTCCGCCATGATGCTCGACGCCACGGGCGCGGCCATGTTGCCGCCCGAGCGGTAGGTGCCGGTCTTGTCGCTGGCGTTGCTGAGGGTGAGGAGCATCATGATCTGCGGGTCGTCCGCCGGCGCGCAGCAGGTGAACGAAACGGTGACGCTCCCGTCGATCTGGTCGGCGGTGCCGGTCTTGCCGCCGATGCGGTAGCCCGCGACCTGACCGTTCTTGCCCGTGCCGCTTGTGACCTCATACTCCATGATGTCGCGCACAAGCGCGGACGTCTCCTCGGAGACGACCTGACGGATGGGCGTGGAGTCGTGCTTGGAGACGACGTTGCCGTCCTGGTCGGTGATCTCTTCGGCAAGATAGGGCGTATAGAGGTAGCCGCCGTTGACGCAGGCGCACTGCGCCGCCAGCAGCGCGATGGGCGTGACGTTGAAGTTCTGGCCGAAGGCGTAGCACGCCAGCGCCAGCGTCGAATATTTAATTTCGCTGTTGACGAAGCCGCTGGCCTCACCCGTGGTGTCGATGCCGGTCTTCTCCGTCAGGCCAAAGTCCAGCATGTACTGGTAAAACTTGTCGTTGCCGATGCGAAGGCCGATGTTGATGAACGCGGGGTTGCAGGAGTTGGCGAACGCCTGCGTCAGGTTTTGCTGGCCGTGACCGGGCGCGCGCTTGGAGCAGTTGATGGTCTCGCCCTCGATCTTCACGCTGCCGCTGCAATAAAAGCCCGTGTTCAGGTCGACAACGTTTTCCTCAAGCGCCATCGCAAGCGTCAGTGTTTTGAACGTGGAGCCCGGCTCGTAGGTGTCGTTGATGGCCTTGCTGCGCCACTGCTTGTTGAGAAGGTCTCTCATGTTTTCGAGGACCTGCTCCTCCGTCATGCCGGAGGTCAGAAAGTCGTTGTAGACCGTGCCGGGGGAATTCAAGTCGTAGGTCGGCAGCGACGCCATCGCCAGCACCGCGCCGGTGTTGACATCCATGACGATGCCCTCGGCGCCCTTGCCAGTGCCGAAGCGCGCCTCAAGCTCCTGCACACCTTTCTCAAGGTAATACTGGATGGTCGTGTCGAGCGTCGTGTGCAGGTCGCAGCCGTTTTTCGCGTCGAAATACTGGTCGTACTGGTAGAGCACGGAGCGGCCGTCGCGGTCGCGCGCGGTGACGACCATACCGTTCTCGCCGGTCAGCTCGTCGTTGTACGCCGCCTCAAGGCCCATCGCACCGCCGAGGTCATTGGTAAAGCCGATGACCTGAGAGGCGAGCGTCCCCTTGGGATAGGTCCTCTTGCTCGTCGGACGAATGAAAACGCCCTTGAGGTCGTTCTCATTGATGAATTCGCGCACCTTGTCGGCAAGCTCATCGTCCGCCTTTTTCTTGAGCTCTTCGTACTGCGAGTTCGTTTTCTCCATCTTTTTGAGGATGTCAGCGGGGTCAAGGTCCAGAATTTCAGCAAGGCCGCCCGCGATCAGGTTTTGATCCTGATCGTTTTCGATGATCTCCTTCGGAGAGATGAAAATATCCTCCGCCGAGGCGGACATCGCGAGGATCGTGCCGTTTCGATCGTAGATCGTGCCGCGGCTCCACCGTGGTGCGCAGCGTTTGCTGGCGCACAGCGACGGACTGGAGCTCGTCATGCTCGGTGATCTGCCAGTGATAGAGTTGGGTGAAGAGCAGCACAAACGTCAGCACGCCGAACACGCCCAGAAGCAGCAGCGTTCTTGTCTGAATGATGCGGTTTGCGCGGCGCGCAGATTCGGGCCGTCTTTTCTGGTTCTGGGGGCGTGGTGCCACAGTCGTTCATCCTCCTTAAAAATGGAAAAGGAGTAAGGAAGCTCCTTACTCCTTATGTATAGCTTCGCTCATTTGAAATATTCCACCACTGCGCATACGCCGTTGCCAAGCGACGTGAGCACCCGCGACAAAACGTTCTGGCTCTTCTGCTGGTAGACGACCACGCTGTCGGGCTCCGACAGGTCGATGTAGTAGACCTGCGAGGCGCTGGGCTTGGCCATACCGGCTGCGGCCGCCGCCTCCTTGATGGTGGTGAGGTCAAAGGTTTTTTCGTAGCGCGTGAGCAGCGCGACATGCTCGTCCTCGAGCGCGGAGATCTCCTTCTGCACGGAGACGACCTGCGCGGAGATTTCCGTCAGCTGTGCGCGGCACATGATCATCAGCGCGACCATTGCGGCCAGCGCCATAAAGCCGCACAGCGTGCCGAGCGAGACCTTTTCGCGTTGACGGCGGACGGGCGCAGCCTTTTTCTGCACCTTCCGCTGCGGGGGACGCATGAATTCCTCGCGCTGACGCTCGTGCTCGCGCTCATATTCACGCTCGTGGCGCAGCCTGCGCTGGCGCTCTTCGTAAGCGGGATCGTAAGCGAGATTGCCATTGACTCGTCCGCTGTAGCGGCGGTATTTCATGTTCTGCTCTCTGCGGCTGGCCATGGCGATCTCCTTTCTTTTGCGTATTTTCGGCTGTTGTCAGCACTTTTCCGCGACGCGCAGCTTGGCGCTGCGGGCACGGGGATTCTCTGCGAGTTCTTCTTCGCCCGAAACGATGGGCTTTCTTGTGATGAGCTTGACCTTTGGCTTTCGTCCGCACACGCACACCGGAAATTCCGGCGGGCAGATGCAGCCCTGTGCAAGCTCCTGTAATTTCTTCTTGACGATGCGGTCTTCGAGCGAGTGGAACGTGATGACCGCGAGCCGTCCGCCCGGTTTCAGATTTTTCTCCGCCGCGTCGAGCATCGGCGGAAGCTCGCCCAGCTCGTCGTTCACGGCAATGCGGATGGCCTGAAAGCTGCGCTTGGCAGGGTGCTGCTTTTCGCGCAGCGCGCTCGCGGGCATGGCCGAACGGATGATATCGGCGAGCTCAAGCGTCGTTTCGATGGGCTTTTGCTCGCGGTGCTGGCAAATTCTCTTCGCGATGGCGGGCGCATAGCGCTCCTCGCCGTATTCAAAGAGGATGCGGCGCAGCTCTTCATAAGAATAGGTATTCACGACCTCGCGCGCGGTCAGTGCGGCGGATTCGTCCATGCGCATATCGAGCGGCGCGTCCTGCTTGTAGGAAAACCCGCGCTGCGCTTCGTCGAGCTGCGGGGAGGAAACGCCGAGGTCAAAAAGCATCCCGTCCACGCCGTGGACGCCCAGCTCGTACAAAACGGAGTCGAGCGCGCTGAAATTGCTGTGGACGAGCGTGACCTTGTCCAAATAATCGCCGAGGCGGCGGTTCGCCGCTTCGATCGCGGTCTCGTCACGGTCAAGTGCAATGAGACGGCCCGTCGTCAGGCGGCGCACGATCTCGAGCGAATGTCCGGCGCGACCGAGCGTGCCGTCCACATAGATGCCGTCGGGCTTGATGGCGAGCGCGCCGAGGCACTCGTGCAGCAGTACCGGCTTATGGCCGTAGTTCTCTTCCATATCAGAATCCCAGCTCTTCCATCACGGCGGCCAGATTCTCGGGATTAAGCTCCTCGGCCTCGATCTCTGCCCACTTCTCCGCATTCCAGATCTCGGCGCGGTTCGAAACACCGATCACGACCACGTCTTTTTCAAGGTGGGCGTAGGCTCTGAGCTTCTGCGGCAGCACGATGCGCCCCTGCGCGTCGGGCTCGCACTTGGCGGCGTTGGCGAAGAGCGGGCGCATGGCCTTGGTCTTCGTGTAGGGCAGGCTTTCAAACTTTTCGGTGAAGCGCGCCCAGGAGGCGTCGGAATAGATGCTCAGGCAGGAGTCCATGCCCATGGTGACATAAAACGTGTCGCCGAGCTCCTCGCGCAGCTTCGCGGGGATAAAGAGCCGCCCCTTGGCGTCGATCGTGTGCTGATACTGACCCGTCACGGCGGCTGACCCCCTTTTTCTGTGCATTTTCGCATACAGAGGGCACGAAAGCGCGGCCTTTTCTTCATTTTGGAAAAAGCCGTGCCGCGTCCGATCTGATGCTTATGTGGGAAAGTAAGCCATTTTCATGGTATGATACACCACTTTCCCCCACCCTTGTTTTGAGTATACGAGATTCACATAAAAAATGCAAGCAGAAATTTCCCTGAGATTTCAAGCCTTTTACCGCTTTTTCCTGTGAAAATTCGGCCAGTGCACCGTATTTTTAAAACGTATGTTCTACTTTGGTTTTGGTTAAAAAAGGGCCGCCACAATATCTTGTGGCGGCCCTTTATGCTATGCCCAAATATAGATTATGTCTACCAATCATGTCGCTTTTTGTCACTTTTGACAAAATTTTATCCGTTCTGCGTCTGCTTTTCAGCTGACTGTGCCAGCTCCTCGCGGCGCTTCTGCATCTGCTCGGCAGAAGCGGCGCGGAAGCGCACGCGGGACTGCTTGACCTCCTCGAGCGCCATCTGGATGGCCTCCTCGGTGCGGCGCAGCGCATCCTCGGTGTACTCGTTGGCCACGCGGTACATTTCGCGCGAGCGGTCCTCGGCCTTTTTGACGATCTCGTGGCTCTTTTCGCGGGCGATACCGAGCACTTCGGTCTCGGAGACCTTGTTCTTCGCGTCCTGCTCGGCCTGCTGCATCATGCGCTCGACGTCGCGCTTGGCGGCCTTGACATAGTCCTCCTTTGCGCGGATGAGCTCCTGCGCGCGGGAAAGCTCCACCGGAAGCTGGGCGCGAATCTCGTCGAGCAGGTCGAGCGCCTCGTCGCGGTTCAGAATGCACTTGTCGCTCGTCAGCGGCGCGTTCTTCGCGCCGTCGATCATCTCGTAAAGCATATCCAAAAGATGCTGCACATCATTGTTCGCCATGGTCTTCTCTCCATCCTTTCACAAGCTCCGCCGCGCGCAGCGGCATATATTTTTCAAGGTCTTGTCCGTATTTGATCATTTCGCGCACCATCGTGGAGCTGATGTGCTGAAACTTCGGCTCCGCGATCAGCAGCACCGTTTCGAGCGCGCCGTCCGACACGTCGCGATAGATGAGCGAGAGCTGCTGCTCGGCGTCAAAATCCACGCTGTTGCGCACGCCGCGCACGAGAAACTGCGCATTTTTACGCAGCGCGTAGTCAGTCAGAAGTCCGCCGCCGAGCTCAGTCTCCACATTGGGGAACTCCTCGACGCTCGCACGCATGAGCGCGAGCTTCTGCTCGTCCGTAAACATCGGGTGCGTCTTCGTCCCGTTCGGCACGATGGACACATACACGCGGTCAAAGAGCTTTGACGCGCGCGCGATAATGTCCTGATGCCCGATCGTCACAGGGTCGAACGAGCCGGGAAACACTGCGATTCTCATGCCTCTTCCTCCACCGCGCGGTGATAGATGCTCACCTTGATCTTGCCGTAGCGGTACTCGCGATACAGTCCGTACGGCGCGGGAAGCTCGGGAAGCGTCTGGTTCTGCGGACTTTCCGCGACCATTATACCATGGGGTGATAAAATGTCAAACTGCGCGATCTTTTCCATCGCCTGCTCCAAAAGTCCGCTTTCGTACGGCGGATCGAGGAAGATGATGTCAAACCTCCCGCTCTGCGTGCCGAGCGCGGCGAGTGAATCACCGCAGATGACCTGCGCGTTTTCTTCCAGATGGCACAGCGCGAGATTTTCGCGCACGAGCTTGACCGCGTCTGCACGCTTGTCAACAAAAAGCGCGCTTTTTGCCCCACGCGAGAGCGCCTCGATGCCGAGCTGCCCCGTGCCCGCAAAAAGATCGAGCACGCGCGCATCCTCCACGTCGAACTGGATACAATTAAAAATACTTTCCTTGACCTTGTCGGTCGTCGGGCGGGTCTCCATGCCCTTGAGCTCGCCCAGCCGCCGTCCGCGCGCCGAGCCTGTGATGACTCTCATGTTTATCCCTCCGCAGCGCCCAAAGCGGGCGCAATGAACTCGTTAGTTTCCATAATACGTGAATTTCCGTTTATTTTCAATAGAGTCCTTGACATTTTCCCGCATTTTACGCAAAATATTTTCTCTTGTTATTCTGCACCGCTTCGTATATAATGATATGGTCATATCATATCGACCAGGGAGAAAGGAGTATCTTCCATGATCAGGCTACAAACCGAAAAGGGCGAAGTCAGCATTTCCGACGCTGCCCTGTCTAATATCACCGGCGCCGCGGCCACGAGCTGCTTTGGCGTCAAGGGCATGGCCTACCGCTCGATGACCGACGGGCTCGTCCACCTGCTGCGCCGCGAGGCGATGAGCAAGGGCGTGCGCATCATTCCCCACGAAGAAGGGGACATTTCCATCGAGCTGCACATCGTTGTGGAGCATGGCGTGAACATCGCCGCCGTCTGCCGCTCCATCATCAATCAGGTGCGCTATATGGTCAGCGAAAACACCGGCGCAAGCATCCGCAGCATCGACGTTTGCGTCGACAGCATGAATATGTAAAAACCGAGGAGGATATCATCCTATGCACGATACCATCAATGGTGCCATGTTCAAGGAGATGCTGCTCTTCGGCACCGTCTCCATCGCACAGGCACAGCAAGCTATCAATGATTTGAATGTATTCCCCGTTCCCGACGGCGACACGGGCACGAACATGAGTCTTACCATCCAGACCGCGGCGCAGGAGCTCAAAAAGATCGAGCCCGCGACGGTCGATCAGGCCGCCTCTGTCACGGCGTCCGCGCTGCTGCGCGGCGCGCGCGGCAACTCCGGCGTCATTCTGTCGCTTCTCTTCCGCGGCATCGCCAAGGAGCTCAAGGGCTGCAAAGAGGCCGACGGCGCGGCGTTTGCCGCCGCGCTTCAGGAGGGTGTCGCCGCGGCGTATAACGCCGTGATGAAGCCCGCCGAGGGCACGATCCTGACCGTTTCGCGTCTCGCTGCCGAGCGCGCCGTGAACGCGGCCGAGGAGCACAACAGCGTCGAGTACGTCATCGAGCAGGCCATCGCCCAGGGCGAGATCACGCTCGCGCAGACGACTGACATGAACCCCGTTCTCAAAAAGGCCGGCGTCGTCGACGCGGGCGGCAAGGGCTTCCTGCTGATTCTCGGCGGTATGCTCAGCGCCCTGCGCGGCGAGGAGCGCCCCGAGCTCACCGAAGAGAATGCACAGGAGAAGGCCGATTTTGCCATGCTCAACGAAGAGGACATCACCTTCACGTTCGACACCGTGTTCATCGTCCGCAAGAGCGGACGCAGCATTGAGCCGTTCCGCCGCTTCCTCGACGGCATCGGCGATTCGCTCGTCATCGGCGAGGACGACGAGGCTTTCAAAGTCCACGTCCACACCGACATTCCGGGCGAGGCGCTGACCGAGGCGCAGAAGTACGGCACGCTCGAGCTTGCGAAGATCGAGAACATGCGCACGCAGGCCCAGCAGCTCGCCGCCGGCGGCAAGGCCCAGTCCACCGACGACCTTGAGGCCATCGAGCAGGAGCTCGAAGCCGCCGAGCACGAAAATGCCGGTGAAGCCGAGCCCGAAAAGGACTTTGGCTTCCTCGCGGTCTGCGCGGGTGAGGGCCTTGCGAACGTCTTCACCGACCTTGGCGCCGACGGCGTCATCAGCGGCGGACAAACTATGAATCCCTCGACCGAGAGCATCCTCAAGGAGATCAAAAAGGTCCCCGCGCACACCGTTTTCGTGCTGCCGAACAACAAGAACATCATCATGGCCGCACAGCAGTGCATCGGCCTGACGGAGAAGACCGTCGTGGTCATCCCAACCGCCTCCATCCCGCAGGGCGTGAGCGCGATGATGGCCGTCGATCCCGACATGAGCGACGCAGACGCCATCGCCAAGGCGATGACGGACGCCGCGCAGTGCGTCTCCACCGCGCAGATCACCTACGCCGCGCGCAATTCCGATTTTGACGGCTTCGACATCCACGAGGGCGATTATCTGGCACTTCTGGACGGCAAGCTGCTCGGCACCGACCGCGACGTCTCCGCGCTGCTCGACGGGCTCTCCGACGAGGCAGCGTCCCGCGAAGCGGAGTTCATCACCGTCTTCTACGGCGAGGATGTGAATGAAGAGGACGCGCACAAGGCGTGCGACGCCTTCACCCGCAAGTGTCCGGATGCCGAGGTCAATCTGATCTGCGGCGGCCAGCCGGTCTATTACTATATCATCTCGATCGAATGACCCAAGCACAGCAAAGCGGAGCAGGATTTCTCCTGCTCCGCTTTTTTCTGCCCGTCAGACGTTCATCTTCCGCCCGAGGAGCTTCATCAAGAGCTCTGCGTGGCGGTATTCGTCTTCGCTCATCGCCGCAAACAGCTTGCTGAGGCACAGGTCCAGCGTCTCCTCTCCCGCGCGGGCGTAATTGTAGCCCGCACAGGCCTCCGCATGGTAGAGGCTGCGCAGCAGCGCGCAGAGGTCGCACGTATCCGGCTGCTCCACGCACACGCGCGGGCAGTATGCCTTACCGGTGATTAAGTAGATCGCGGCAGCCAGATCGCGCGCGTGGCGCTTCTCGTCCTCGCTCAGCGCGCGGAACGCTCGCGCCAACTCGCGCCGCGGCGTGCACGAGGAGAGATACGCGTACACCTGCGCGTCGCCAAGTTCCTCGCGCAGAAAGCCCTGCAGCACCTCGACCGATACGCTTGCCTCGCTGCCCATGCAGCAAGGGTTCGCCTCCGCGCCCGGGAGCGTGAGCTCGCTATCCTGTGCGCTCATCTGTGTGTTTGCATTGTCCGCCATCGGGTACGGGTCCTCCCCCGGCGCGACGCGCTTCCACACCTCGCGGCATGCTTCATAGTCGCAGGCGCAAGGCTTTTTCATTTCCGTCATGTTCTTCTTCCCCTTTCCGGAACGGTTCTCGTCTCTATCCTATGCGTGCATTTTTCAGGCGTGCAGAGCCGATATTTCCCTATTTCCCGCAGGGAAAAAGAAAATCTTGAAAATCGCACCTCTCTCGTTGATTTTTTCCATTTTTTCTGGTAAACTACATTTGTTTTGTATTTTTGCGCATTTTGTTGCATTTGCAACTTTTCATTCTCTGTCATCCGGTCCATACTAAAGACAAGCAATGGCAGTTTCTGTAAGGAGGTCTTCTTTTCATGCTGGAACTGAAGCACATCACCTATACCGTCTCCACCCCTGAGGGAGAGCAGACGATCTTAAACGACATTTCCATCGACATTCCTGACCGCAAGCTCATCGTCTTCACCGGCCCCAACGGCGGCGGCAAGACGACGCTCGCCAAGGTCATCATGGGCCTTGTCACGCCGACGGGCGGCCAGATCCTCTTCAACGGTCAGGACATCACGCACCTTGGCATCACCGAGCGTGCTCGGCTCGGCATCAGCTACGGCTTTCAGCAGCCGCCGCGCTTCAAGGGCATCACGGTGCGCAACCTTCTGACCATCGCCTCGGGCGATGCAAACCTCAGCAAGGACAAGTGCTGCAAGTACCTCACGCAGGTAGGCCTCTGCGCCAACGACTATCTCGACCGCGAGGTCGACGTCTCCCTCTCCGGCGGCGAGGTCAAGCGCATCGAGATCGCAACGCTCCTTGCCCGCGGCAGCGAGCTGATGACGAGCCCGAGGCCGGCATCGACCTGTGGAGCTTCGCCCGCCTGACTGAGACGTTCGGGCAGCTGCGCCAGCGCGAGCTTGCGACGATGATCATCATCTCGCATCAGGAGCGCATCATCCAGCTCGCCGACGAGATCGTCGTCGTGGGCGGCGGCGAGCTCAAGCACCGCGGCAGCACAGAAGAAATTTTCCCGCTCATCATGGCGGACACGCTGGGCTCCTGCCCGGTGCTGAACAAGTAAGGAGGTAGTACACAATATGATCACCGAAATCGACGCTTCCCTGCTTGAAAAGATCGCCGACCTGACGGGCAAGCCCGTCGGCGCGTTCAACATTCGAAAGGACAGCGGATGCGAGGCGCGCCAGTCCACCGAGCACATCGCCATCGACCCGCAGCCCGAGGGCAAAAGCGGCATCATCATCCGCATCAAGGACGGTACGAAGGGCGAGCAGTGCCACATCCCCGTCATCATCAGCAAGAGCGGCGTGACCGAAATGGTCTACAACGACTTCTACGTCGGCGAAAACTGCGACGTCGACATCGTCGCAGGCTGCGGCATCCACAACTCCGGCTGCAACGAGAGCCGCCACGACGGCGTCCACACGTTCTACGTCTCCAAAAACTCCCACGTACGCTATGTGGAAAAGCACTACGGCGAGGGTGACGGCAGCGGCACGCGCGTTATGAACCCCACCACGATCGTCTACCTCGACGAGGGCGCGAGCATCCAGATGGAGACCGTGCAGATCCGCGGCATCGACTCCACCGTGCGCAAAACGAAGATCGTCTGCGGCAAGGGCGCCGAGGCCGTCATCACCGAGCGCCTTCTCACTCACGGCAAACAGCACGCCGAGAGCGACATGGAGATCGAGCTCAACGGCGAAGATGCGCGCGGCCGCGTCATCTCCCGCTCTGTCGCGCAGGATGAGTCCAAGCAGATCTTCCACCCCGTGGTCGTCGGCAACAGCAAGTGCTTCGGCCATGTGCAGTGCGACTCGATCATCATGGGCAAGGCCACGATCGAATCCATCCCCGCCATCACCGCGAATTCGACCGACGCGCAGCTCATCCACGAGGCTGCCATCGGCAAGATCGCAGGCGACCAGCTCTTAAAGCTCCAGACCCTTGGTCTCACCGAGGAGGAGGCCGAAGACACGATTCTCAAGGGCTTCCTCGCCTGAAAAATTTGATAGGAACCGACGAAAAAGCGCGACGCCCGAGATCGGACATCGCGCTTTTTCTGTTGCTGTGTTGGTTCAATCGGTGAAATCAGGATAACCGTCTTTGAGAGACTCATCGTAGATCGCACGCTCGCCGCCGATGAATTTGGGACGCGTCCGCGCGGCCAGCACAATGGCCTGACCGATGCGGTTCTGCTTCAAGCGAACGGGAACGGCGACCTTTTTGAGGTGCATGCCGATCAGCGTGCCGCCGATGTCAAGTCCGGCGTCGGCGCGGATCTCTTCGAGCGCCACGGGATGGCGGAACGCTTTGTACGCGGCCGTCGCAAACGAGCTGCCCGCCTTGGGCTGAGGCAGGACGTTGACGATCTCGCCGTTCGGCACAGCCTCGTGCTCCACGATCAGCGCGCGGTTCAAATGCTCGCAGCACTGGGCGGCAAGATACACGCCCATGGGCGAAAATACGCTGGAGAGCCCTCGGAAGATGGCGTCCGCCACCTCCGGCGTCGACCAGCTGCCGACCTGGTGGCCCACGACCTCGCTCGTGCTGCAGCCGATGACGACGATCTGTCCGCGGCGCAGATCCTTAATGATTTCGGCTTGCTGCTTGGGGG
>OCQB01001297.1_pt1 | contig 20652 bp, 20 predicted proteins | sample 1538631 | NCBI WGS metagenome assembly OCQB01 (sample SAMN04571713, study PRJEB22368) | human gut metagenome | biome: human gut; material: stool | host: Homo sapiens | place: Luxembourg | collected 2012-10-19
CAGGACTACATTCAGTCGGGCGCTTTCTGTCTCGGAGACTACGCTTACTCGATTTTGGTATACGGCGACACGGAAGAAGATTGCAGAAGCAATGCGCAGGATGTTTGCACCAAACTCTCAGACTCGGGCTTTGCTCCTTACATTTCAAATCTGGGTGCGGCACCGGCTTACCTCAGCACAATGCCGGGGAATTTCCAATGGTCTCCCCGTCCTGTGAAGATCACGAGTCAGAATTTCTCTGATTTTGCGCCGTTCCACAACTTCTTACCGGGCAAAAGGGACAACAATCCCTGGGGACAGGCGATTGCCTTGGTAGTCCAAGCCTCTTTACAGCCGTACTACATCAATCTTCATGCCACCAACCGGTTTGCCAATTCCTACGGAGAGCCGGATGCGGGTTCGACGGTGATTTTCGGGCAGACGGGCGCGGGCAAAACGGCACTTTTGAGCTTTTTGGCTACAAACGCCATGAAGTACGCGGACAAGGACCATAAGTTCTCGATGGTGTTTTTCGACATCAATCACGGTGCGGAAATTCTGGTGAACGCCTTCGAGGGCAACTATCTGAGCGTTGAAAACGGGAAACCTACGGGCTTCAATCCCTTCCAGCTCGATCCGACTCCGGACAACCTGACGTTCTTAAACGAGTTTATGCGGCTCCTTCTGAGAGGAAACGGCGCACCCATTTCCGCTCTGGACGAAGCCAAGCTCGAAGAGGCCATCAACTCGGTTATGAGCATAAGACGCCTATCCACTCTGATGCAGAACATCACAGAAGGAAACTCGGTTGAAGAGCGCGAAAACTCAATCCCGAGAAGGCTTGCCAAGTGGTACGGAAGAGGAGCCTACGCCTGGGTCTTCGACAACGTTGAAGACAAAATTGATTTGGAGAGCAAGCGGGTCATAGGTATCGACGGAACGGACTTTCTCAACAACTCGATTACCAAAACACCGGTTGCTTTCTATCTCCTGCACCGCGTCAAGCAAATCATTGACGGCCGCAGAGGAATGATCTTCATGGACGAATTCTGGGCTTGGTTAAACGACGAGGCTTTCCGAAAGTTTGCCGAGCAGGAGTTAAAGACGATCCGAAAGAAGAACGCGATCATGGTCTTTGCTACACAAAGCCCGTCGGACGTTCTGAACAATCCGATTGCGAGAACCGTCGTCGAGCAGACTTCGACACAGATCATGCTGCCCAACGAAAAGGCCGACGAGGAAGAGTACGTGAAGTTCTTCAAGGCCACGCCCGAGGAATACAACATCGTCGTCAATCTTCCGGTTAAGAGCCGGTTCTTCCTCGTCAAACAGTTGAACTCTTCGAGCCTTGTCCGGCTGGATCTGAGCAACTTTTCCGACGAGATGACGGTGTTCTCTTCGACCACGGTCAACATCGAGATCATGCACGAAGTGCGTGAAGAGCTGAAGAGAAACGGAGTGGAGGACAAACCCGAGAATTGGCTTCCCGTTTTCTATGAAGCCGTTCGAGCCAACAAACAACAGAAAAAACGGACATTAAGTACGAAACGATAGTCCCTAGGAAAACTTAAGGAAAAAGGATATGGAACAAGGAAACACAGACAGACTTCTGGAAGTGCTTGCGGATCTGGGCTACGGCTCGGTGGAAGAGTTCTTCGATTACTTTCCCTACGACAAGATTTTCAACGAACTTTGGCAGGGCGAGCTGGAAGCAAACTCGCTGACTGAAATCGCTTTTGCCGCGCATATTTCAGCGCAGTACGCAATGCAGTTTGCGCCGACCTTTACCAAGGTCGAAGAATTCATGCGGGGAGACAACGAGATCAACGCCGAAGTTTACAACTTTGCGAATTTCCTCGGGTTTGCCTCGGGCGCTCTTTATGCCGTAACCGACTTGCTTCGGGCCGATATGACCGACGTAAAAGCCGTGGTCGATGAGCAAAGCCCCTATATGCGCTCTCTTTTCTATCAATGCCTGGTTTTCTTAAGCCACCTGAAGGCGGTTTACCAAGATTTGAAGCAAGGGCCGGACCATCAGGCGTGCCTCCAAAGAGCCGCGGAAAACACCGACCGGCTGTTCCCTTATCACTTGTACTCAAAGGAGACGATGTGAGCTACATCAGAAACTTTATGCAAAGACATCAGGCTTTGAATCTTCACGACGAAAATCCGGATTACAGGATGGTGGTCGAATGCGCCTTTGAGGAATACCAAGAAGCTTTTATCAAAGGATACGCAACGCAGGAAGACGTTCAGTTTGTCGCGGTTTTGGCAATCACCATGACTCTGACCGCCAAGCATTTGTTCCTGAAGCTCGGAGACGGTGCGCCTTACTTGGCAGCTGCAGATTTGGGGCGAATCTACTCGATTTCTCAAAGCACGGTGGCCGCCACCAACAGAATTCTTCTTCAGAAACTTGAATTGAAACCTCTGGCTGAAGCTGCAGGCGAAGTCCTGATCCAGACGGCTGTGGTTTTGGATTTTCTGCGCTCCCTGAACGAATGGGTCATCTCCTACGGTCATGCGCCGGAGACCCGAAACATCATCACGCAAATCATTCCTGTTGCTATCGGGCAATACATCCTTTTGGACTGCATGGAGAAAAACTGAGAAAAATTTTCGGAGAGAAAAAAATGAAATCAAATCTCAAGCCGAACAAAATTATCGGGGCATTGGTCCTGAGTATTTCCGTGATCGGTACGCCCGCTTTCTCTGCGGGCATTCCGACCATTGACGCCACCGCCATTACTCAGGCGATTATGACGCTCGAACAGCTCCACCGTGAGTATGAGCAACTCGTAAAAACCTACGAAAACCAGGTGAAGCACTTCAATGCTGTGACCGGTATCAGAGACATCAACCGCTTTATCAACTACGGCAACAAGTTCACGGAGTTTCTGCCGGACAACCTGAAAACCAGCATCCAGAGTTTGGGGAAGTACGGCGCAAGCGCCATGACGCCCGAAGTGCGTTCTCTGTACAACAAATTCGGTATGGGAGATCGGTGCAGCAGATACACCACCCGTTTCCAGGAAACCTGCTATGCGAGAGCCGCAATTGATGCGACAAGGCTTTATTCAAGCATCGCAGGAGCAGAGGCTGCCAAGCAGATCGCCGAGGAGCTGAAGGAAAAGACCGAGCAGGGATTTGCCAACGCAAATGACCTTAAGGGCGGCACGGAACTGATCGCGGCCAATCAGCAGTACAAGGCCAACCTTGAGCTGATGAAAGAAAACTATTCGAAGAATATGCGGACGCTGGACGAGCAACTGAAGATTGTTGAAGCAAAAGAAGAACTTTTGCGTCAGGAAGCTCTGTTCGGAAATACCGCTGCGAATCCTTAAAGGAGCAAATCCATGCCTTCCGGAACTCCGGCAGCCGAATACTCACTCGTTAATTTCGGCGCTGATACCGAAAATGTGCTGAACAATTGGATCGAGCCGGTCGCGCAGAGTCTCATGGACGGCGTAAACGGAATCATCATTACCGTTTTCACCGTCTGGCTTCTCTGGCAGGGATACCGATTCATGTGGGGCGAGTACAAGAGTTCGAAAGAATTTCTTTGGTCGCTGATGAAGGGCGGATTCATTGTCATTTTGGCGGTGACAATGGATTTGTACTCCCAATACATTATTGACGGCGTTCAGCATCTTGACTCTTGGCTGATAGGGTGGCTTCCGAGCAAGAGTGATGCGGCAAACAAAACCGTTTGGCAGTCCATCTCAGACCTGTGGACGGTCGGATGGGACGGCATCAACAAGTTTTTCGACTACTCAATGAATTTGGCCGGCATCACCTCGGCTACCGGAGTAAGTGCGCTGATATTGGGGCTTACGGGATATTTCCTGCTGGCCGTCTTTTTGTGCGCTGTAATTTTCGGAGCGGTTCTTACGCTCCTGATTGCAAAATTCAGCATCGCACTGCTTGTCGTAACCGGTCCCATTTTCATTGCCTGCGGATTGGCCGCCACCACCAAAGAAGTGGCTATGAGCTGGCTCAGAAGCCTGATTGCCAACTGCCTTACGATTTTCTTCCTTGCTTTGATTATGAGTTTGGTTTCCACACTCATGGAAGGACAGTGGAACCTGCTGAGCCAAATCGTCGATTCCGACGAAAACTCCGGAAAGATGATGGTCTGCTTCAAAGCCATTTTCCTCATCGGTATTTCTTCATTTGCGCTCTGCTTTGTGATGAACAGTCTGGCAAAAATCGCCCAGTCTCTGGTGGGCGGCGCCGTACTGAGTGCGGGCGGTTGGGGTGCCACGGCTCCGTTCATTGCCGGATTCAGTACGGCTGCAAGACTCGGCAAGGTGCCGCTTAAAGCAGGTTTAGGTTTGGCAGGCCAAGGCGTTATTCAGGCCGGAAAAATGGCTGCCAAGGGAGTCGGTAAAGCCGCAGGCATGGGCGCTTACGGAATCGGAGCCGCAGCCAACGCAGCCAAGGGCGCAGGAAGCTCCTCCGGTGTTTCCTCTCTTAGAGGCGGCCTGAGTCGCGCCGCTTCGGGAATTGTCGGATGGTGGAACGGTGTGCCTTCGGGTTCAAGCGCGTCGGGTTCTTCCGCTTCTTCGGGTTCAGCCGGATCGTCTTCTTCTTCGCTGGGAGCAAGCTCCGCGGGTACGGGCGCTTCCGCAGGAAGCCCGGGAATACCCGGTTCAGGCGGGCCTGCGGGCAGTTCGGGACCGGCAGGAAGTGCGGGTCAAGCCGGAAGTGCCGGTTCAGCCGGTTCGCCGGGTGTTGCGGGCAGTAACGGGGCCGCCGGGGCTGCCAGAGCAGCAGGCGTTGCAGGCGCTGCGGGAAGTCCGGGCAGAAGCGGAACAACCGCATCCGTCGGAAGTGTCGGAGCCGGATCCGGTTCCGCCGCACCGAGATCCGCTGCCGGGACGAGAGTGTTCAAGCCGTTTAATTCTCCGGGAACTGCTCTTTCGGCAACCGGTTCTCAATACTTCCGCATGGGCCTGATCAACACTGCCGCCAACCAGAGAGGCATCGTCGGCAGGACAGCCGGAGTGGTGAGCGGCGTTATCGAAAAGACCGTGGCCGAAAGAAACTACATGAAGTCAATCTCGGCAAGTTCCTCCGGCAAGGGGCAGTTGGGACCGAAACCTGCAACTCTGAGGAATTTCGTCAATTCTCCCGAAAAACATATCAACCAAGACCTGAAGCCTTTCGTCTCCGACGGATTCAAGGCCAAGGAAGTTTCCAAAGAACCGAACACAGAGACAAACAGCGATATTAAGGACAAAAAGGGTAAAGATGAAAAATAGAATCTCAATATTCCAAGAAGCAAAGCCCCTTTTCTTGGCAGCCTTTCTTTCCGGCTTGTTGGCAGGGTGCGGAACCACGCCTCCGCCGCTTCCTTCCGGAGAAAGAGTGCCCATCAATCACTATGAGGGACAGTGGACTCCTGCGGACGACTTGTCGGCCAAACACGAAACACCGCAGGAGAAGGCAAAAAGAATAAAACAGGAGCGCCTTGCGCTTATCCGACAGCAAAAGGAGATTGCGGCTAAGAAAGCCGAAGAAGCTCGGGAAGCCGCACGTAAACTTGAAGAGGAGAAGGCAAAGGCGGTTTCCGAGGCTCAGGAGGAAACAAAACCTGAAGTTTTTCCGGTTAAAGAAAGCTCCATTAAGGAGACCGTGACGCCGATTACCAAGGAAGAAGCCAAGGCTGAGTCGGCAAAGAAAGTGAGCCCGGCTGCGGAAGAGTCCAAAGGCGTCAAAGCAGATAAGACAAAACCCGTTTCTCAGAAGAAAAAGGTTTCGGCATCCAAGTCAGCTGCTTCATCCCAGGCGAAAAAATCTGCAAGCGCAGGTACTAAGTCCGCTCAGTCGAAAGAGAAGCAAAAGCCTGCAGCAGGCAAAGAAAAAGGGAATACCCAGTCCTTTAATCTCTGGCCCGTTTATCAGGCCCCGGCTTCTCCGGTTCTCCTGAAACATTCTCCGCTTCCCGTGGATCCTCACGTTGCCAAATAGGAGACAGCAATGTTTTTCGGAAAAAGAAAGAAAACAGGGGAGGCGCCCGAGACAAAGCGGGAGCAGCCGACAAATTCTCTTGGCAGACGCAACGTAAGCGAACGTGCCGATGCAGGTTTTTCCTTTGAGTCGGCAAGAATCTGTATGTTGGAAAAAAGCGCAAGAAACGGCTGGAGGTGTGCCGGATTGTTCGGCCTCACAACGCTTCTTTGCGTTGCGGCCATCTTCAAGATGCTTCCCTTAAAAGAGCGCGTTCCCTACATTGTCGAAGTGGAAAAGACCACAGGCACGGCTCAGGTGCTTCAGCCTGTGGGAGAAGAGCGAGCCGTTCCGCACAGCGAGCTGATGGACAAACACTTCATCTCGAAGTACATCCGCTGCAGAGAAGGCTACGACAACCGAACGGTCGCCGGAGACTTTGAAATCGTCAAATATCTCTCCATGCCGGACGTTTTTGAGCCTTACCTTCAGCAGTTCAAGCGGAAGAATCCTGCCAACCCCGATGAAAAGTACGGTGAAAAATCCAGCGTAAGGATCGAGCTCACAAGCATCTCGGTCAATCAGGCAACGGATTCCGCAACCGTGCGGTACATCCGTCGAGTGGTTTCCAATGTGACCAACCGCCCCGTTGAAACGTCTTATTGGATCGCAACTATCGGTTTTGAGTATTTCCCTGATTACAAACGAAGCGAAAAGGAGCTTCTCGAAAATCCGCTCGGCTTCAAGATTACTTCCTTCAGAACGGATCAGGAATTCAACAATAAGGGCTTGGCCGTGCAGCCGAATGTACCTTCCCCTGCAACGGATCCTGCAGCGGGTCTCCACCCCAACCAGATCATCGTGATTGATCCGAACAACAAAGAGGAAACGGGGAAATACCTTCCGGAAAGCATCCGTGAAGAAGTCGAAAAAAGCACCGGGATCAAACCGAAAGAATAACCAAGAGGAAAAAAGAAAATGAGAAAAACACAACTGCTCAAATCCCTTTCGGCGTGTCTCCTGCTGTCTGTTCTTTGCGCCCAGCCTGCTTTAGCGCTTCAGCAGACAAGAGACAGTCACGCCGACTCAAGGATCAAATACGCAACGTACAGATCGGACGAAGTATTTCCTGTTCTCACCAAGGAAGGGTTCGTCACGACCATAAGCTTTGAGAAAGACGAAGAAGTGACTTCCTACGGTTTCGGCTACTCAAGTGCTTGGGAAACTGCCGCCAGCGAAAATCAGTTTTTCTTAAAGCCCAAGACTCTGGACGGAGAAACCAATTTCGTCATCGTGACCAACAAGCGCGTCTATTCGTTTGAGGTGCGCTATGCCAAGAAGGGCGAAAGACCGACCTTCAGAATGATTTTCCGGTATCCCGACACCGCGGCAAAACTTGCCAAGGAAAAGAAGGAAAAAGAGAAGCTCGAACAGGAGCTTGCCGCAGGCGGCATCAACACCAATGCCGTCAGTCCCCGGGAAGAAGCCGATTGGCTTACCGAAGAACAGATGGAAGCACTGCGTGAAGACGGAATATTCAATGCTTCCTACAAGGCCCGAAGCAAGGGCGATAACGGAAATACCGATCCCTACAATTGGAAGTATTCCATGAATTTCGGATCCAACCCCGGCTCAAAAGACATTGCGCCCGAGGCCGTCTATGACGACGGACGCTTCACGGTGATCCGGCTCCCCGAGTACGCTGAAATTCCCAACGTCTATCAGGTTCTTCCGAGCAAAGACGGCAAGGGCGAAGAAACCATGCTCAAGACCCGCGTCGATCCCGACACTCATTCCTTAATCGTTGAAAAAACAGCCAGGGAGTTCAGGCTGAGAAACGGGGATGCCGTTGTCGGTATCTACAACGAAGGTTTCGGTGAAAAAGTCCTGACCACCAAGTCCGGTACGACCATTAAAAACATGAAGCGCACTTGGACCAAAGAGGCCAACCACCTGTAAGGGGATAAAGATGAACCAGAACGAAAACAAAACTTCCGCCGAAGAAGTAAAAAGTCTCCCCGTTGCCGGTCCGAACGTTTCCGCTACCGGTTCGGGACTCGGACGCAAACTGACGCTGGCTCTGATCTTTTTGATCACGGTGTGCCTGCTTGCGTGGGGCGCCTTCAAAGCCGTCAGCCTGCTGCTTCCCAAACATTCGCAGGAAACCAAGGTTGAGGACGGAAGAAGATTCACGTCGCCTGAAGAATACAAATCCACGGGCAGAACCCAGATCGAACCGAACAGGGTGGTCGTGATTCGGGAAGCAAACGGAGAAAAGAAAGTCGTTTCCATTCCCAACACCCCGGCTCCCGTGGTTGAAGCCACGCCCGCACCACAGGTTCATGTCGAAAACACGCCTCGCGAAGGCGTACTGATGCCGGACGGAACTTTTGTGCCGGATGCTCCGAAACAAACCGCAGAAAGCAAGCCCGTTTTCGAGACAATGCCGCCGGAAGTGGCTGCGGCCATCTCGGGCAGCGAGGAACCCAAGCCTGTCTTGGCAGCCTCAACAGCCGAGGAAGAACGAAATCTGCATGATGCGGCCTCCGATCTTGTTCCCGTGACAACGAACGACATTGAAAAAGAAGGAAGCCAAGCGGTTCCTTCAGGAGCGCTCACTTCCCCGCTTATGGGAATGCTTGCCAAAGGAAACAAAGGCAGAAAAACGTCGGATAAAGCAAAAGCAAACGCAAGGGAGTATGCGGATTCCGACAATAATCTGAATGAAAAGCTCATGCCTGCAAAGATTGAAGCGGGCACAGCAGGCCGCATTCACAATCGCTACCTCACGCTTGCGAAGGGCACTTTCATCAACTGCATTCTTGAAACCAAGGTCGATACCACCGTCCCCGGCATGACAAGCTGCCGAATCCCCGAAAACATCTATTCGATGGACGGACGCACCGTGCTCGTTGAAGCCGGCTCCCGAATGTTCGGCGAATACAGGGGTGCATTGGCTCAGGGTCAAGACAGAGTGTTTGTCCTCTGGACGCAGATCCACACGCCTTACGGCGTAGTGGTTGATTTGGATTCTCCGGGCACCGACCCGCTGGGCGGGGCAGGCCACACCGGAGAAGTGGATTTCCATTGGTGGAGAAGATTCGGCAACGCGCTGCTGTTCAGTCTGATCGACGATTCGTTTAACTTTGCGACGATGAAGGCAAGCGAAAGAAGCGACGGCGTGAGCTACTACACCACTTCTCAGGATTCCATGAGCGAACTGATCAAGGAAGCCATGAAGCAGACGGGTCAGATTCCGCCCACCATCCGCATCAACCAAGGATCGAGAATCGGTATTTTCACGGCCAGAAATATCGACATGAGTTCCGTCTACGAACTCAAACAAAAGCAGTAAGGACGATAGGAGTGTGCGCCGTGACAGGAAGAGTCGATTTTTCCGCCCTTTCCGAGTTTCGCAAAAAGGTTGAAAAACGCCTTGAAGAAACTTCAACCGAAACGGATGAACTCAATCCTCAATCGGCGCGCCGTGCCTTCAATCCCGGATCTCCGTTTCAGCCGACTCCGGACGGAAACGCACTTCCGAAAGACCTGAGTAAAGACGCCACCGCAAGGTTTTACCTCAGAGTCCTCGAAAAAGAGCTTACCGAGGACGGAGTGACGGAAATCGCTTTCAACAATCCCGCGTCACAAACGATCTTTGTTGAAAAATACGGTCGCTGGGAGGAGCGGCCCTTCAGAGTGACACCGAGAGAAAACGAAAAGGGTGTCCGCAGAATGACTGAAGGCGAAAGAGCACTGCCGCAGGAAGTCCAGACGCAGGCTAATTACGATTTCATCAACTCACTCAGTATTGCCGTTGCTCAGTTCAACAGCACGGACATTAAGGAGTCGTCTCCGATCCTGTCGGCTACTTTGCCCGACGGAGAACGTGTTCAGTTTGTGCGGCCTCCCGCCTGCATGAAGGACACGATTTCCATGACGATAAGACGCCCGTCGATGGAAGTGAGAACGCCCGAATCTTATGAGGAAAGCGGCTTCTACGACGAACTGCACGAAGTAAGTACGGTTCGTGCCGGATCTGAAGAACTGTTGGATTTGTACGGGAGGTTCTTTGACGAAAGGCTCAAGCCTGAAGAACTCAGACAAATCCGTTCCGATTTTATGCGGCGTTGCGTCGAATTGGGACGCACCGTTGTAATCGCCGGTTCCACGGGTTCCGGCAAAACGACTTACATGAAAGCTCTGATGCAGTACATCCCGAAGACGGACAGAATCATCACGATTGAAGACTGTCCCGAGCTTGTGTATGGTCTTCCGAACCATAAAAATCAGGTCAATCTGCTGTATCCGTCGGAAGCGACTGCGGAGAGTCCCGTCAATGCCACGAAACTCATGAAGTCGTGCCTCCGAATGAAACCGGACAGGATTCTGTTGGCCGAGCTTCGCGGCGGCGAGACTTACGATTGGGTCAATTCCGTCCTGTCGGGACACTCAGGCTCGATTACGAGCTGTCATGCCGCCAATGCTTTGGCCGTTTTCGATTATCTGGCGATGAAGATCAGAGAAAATCCGGTCGGGCGATCCGTACCGAACGTCACGGAATTAATCAGAAGCGTTATTGATGTGATTGTCCACATCCAGAACGACAAAGGAAAACGATACATTACCGAGGTTTACTTTCGGGAATTCCAAGAAAGCAGGCCCAAACCATGAGAACAATTATCCCCGAGGAAGAAGTCAAACAATTCATCATTCTTTTTGTGAATCGGCACGACAGGTTTCCGACGACAAGGGAGATCAGAGACCACTTCGGAAGCGGCGGTCTCAACCGGTACTCCGAAATCTCCAAAGAAGTTAAGGAACGGTATTTCGTTCAGGCCGAACAATTCAAAAACGAAACGCACAAAGAATGCCATCAAATCAAACTGCTCTTGGAACTTATTGAAGAAAAACTCACGAAACTGCAGAAATTAAAAAGTTGATCTTTGTTCAAGGGACTTCATTTTCCCGATTGGTTAAGAGTCGGCTCGGGTGCATGTTTTGTTATCGGGCCGACTCATTTTTGAAATTTAATAAATTTAGTTCTGCTATTTAGAATTCATGACAGAGTCCAGCAAAGAAAGATCTTGTGTTAACGCGATCTACAGAATGTATCGATGTTTTTTTCACGTTCTTTGTGTTTTCAGATTTTGCATGAATAAATCCGACAGCGCCGTAGGCATACGTTCGCTTGGACAAAGGATATTTGTAGCCCACCATTGCCTGATAAACATTGGCTTTGGAATCGTTAAAATCGCGTTTTGCATGGGCATATCCCAACGTTCCATTCAGTTCGCCGCCAAATAGCTTTATCTTCGTACCCATTGTTATGGCATTAGTATCGTAACCTTCTGCCGCCTTACGGTCTTTGCTGTCATACTTAGCCGCAACTATGCCTTTCGCATCTCCTTGACGAGGTGTTTTCACATTTTTTCCAAATTGATAACCTAAGTACAATCGAACAGTGCCGAAATCGTAGCTGCCGCCGACATTGTAAGTTCTTTGATCCTTAAGTCCCTTGCCTGCCGCAACTCCGGCTTCTGTCTTTGTTTCGGAATCGTTGTAGAAAAGATTATCGAAAGCAGCTATCAGTCTTAAGCTTTTATAGCGATACGTAGCACCAATGGAGATAAATCTGTTTTTCTGTGAAGAGGCGATCTCGTCGTCCTCTATGCCATTTGAATATTGAGCAAAGAATTTCGCACCGTTCAGGGAGGGGGATTCGTAACGTACCATATTATTCAGACGGGCGGAAATATTTCCTGCAAAAATTTTGCTTAAAGCCCCTTCTTTCCAAGTGATGCCAAACGGGCTCATGCCTCCGACAATGCCACCATGAGTACCAGCCGTAAGAGCACCGGTTCGTCCAAATTCAAACGAGCCGTATGGGGACGATAACCCTAAATAGCTGTCTCGGTAAAAAGCGGCGTCTGAATCTTTTGCTTTCCCATTATCGCTTTCAAAGCCTTGCTCCAAGCGGAAGTAAATCTTATAACCGTCTCCAAGCTCCTCCGAGCCTTCAAAACCAAAACGCGAGCCCTTTGTGATGCCGGACGCCATTTCAACGACCGATGAGCCGTTAGATGAATGATGAGCATAGATACCTGTGTCGATTACACCGTAAAGTTTGACTTGAGAATGGTCCGTAGCAAAAGCGGTGCCGCTCAAAATTGAATAAGCAGAGAGAACCAAAACAAATGTTAGTTTCTTAGATTTCATAAAGAGCTCCTTAGGAATTACAAACTGAAATAAAAATCAAATTCTTGAAGTTTCCACAGAGGAATTTCGAATAATGAAAGTAGTACGATCGCGAGCAGTCCCTTCCGACTTTTTTCTTCCATCACCGCCGAAAGGTTTAATTCCTTTCTTTGTGTTTTCAGTTCCAACCGTAAAAATCACATACAACTTTCCAAGCCAGGCTTTGCAAATATTTAGAATCCTTTTCATTTAAAGGTTTCTCACAGCCGCCCATAAAAGAAAAGCCTTCGGGAGACTTCCGGAATAGAGCCGAATAAATCACGGCTCCATACAAGTAGGATCCTGCGGCACTCGGATGGCGCTTATCCGGAGCGTGAAGGATTAAGTCAGGCCGTTGTTTTAGACTTTCAGCAAAAGCCAGGCCTACGGGAAGAACGAAAACATCGTATTTGTTTGCTTCTTTTATAATTTCATCTGCCAACATGCGGGCTTGTTCAGGTTTATCCTGAAGTGCCCAGGTGACTACGGCAATGGGTTCAGAACCATTGCTCCTGATCGTAGTTACATGTTTGGCGAAAGCCTCTTGAAAATTATTTTTTGCTTTTTGGCTTATTGGTTCTGTAGACTGCCCCTGAAGGATTACAACATCGAATTTTGGGAAGTTCTTGTCGTAATTATCCATCGGGTACTGCTTGAGGTAATCGGCTACAGGATGATAACTCAAGCGGCCTGCCGAAATAGTTATCATTCGAGCATTCCAATCTCTTTTCTCTTCCTTGGTAAAACCTCGGACGTAACCATTCACACCACAGTTATAGTATGTAAATGAGTTTCCTACATATAAGCCTGTCTTGGGTACTTGTTTTAGTTGTGTAACCTTGGGAGAGACGGAGTTTTTCCATGGCTGCTGCGTTTGAAACCAGGATCAAACCAGACAGAAAGGTAATTAAAAATTTGTTCATTTTTAAGGAGGGGGTACTTAGGATTAAAAGACGTTTAATAATCGATCACTGCCATCTATACCAAGATTTGACAGTGTCCCACGCCGTCTGACAGATTTTTTCTCTTTGTTTTCGATCAAGTGGTTTTTCACAGCCGCCGGAGAAGTTCACTGCTTCGAGGGGATTTCTCTTATAAACGGCGGCGTAAATAGTCGCAGCCATCAGATAGGAACCAAGCGCAGTTGGGTGAGTGTTGTCCGGCATTATCAGTTTTAAGTCCGGGTATTTTTTTTCTACGTTTTCAAATGCCAAACCAACAGGTATCACTAGCATTTTGTTTTCATTACCAATTTCCGTTACTTTGTCGGCGACGATTTGTTGAGCAGGCGCATCTTTCTTTTTCTGTACCCAAGTCATGATGAGAGCTGGAGTGCCCCCGTTTTGCCGGATTGCATCTGCGTGAATTTTTATATAAAAGCGATCTCGAGCTTGATCTTCCGGCCCTCTGTTACTTCCTTGAAGCAACACAAGTTCATAGCTTTCACGTTTCTTGATTTCTTTTGACAATAACTCTTTGTCCAGGCTGCCGTTTTGAGGAGAATGGGAACCAAGCTTGGAGTTATCCAACAGCTCTTCTATTGGCTGCTGACTCATATTGGATCTTCCAATCGCAGCGATTCGTGTCTTAATCTTAGGATTTACCTTTTCGCGAATAAGGCCGCTTAGATAGCCATTGATACCGCAGTTGTAGTACATATAAGAATTGCCAACTACTAACATACTTTTCGGTTGAAAATCCAGCCCTCTTATTTCTGGAGCTACCCCTTCAGAAGCCGATGCTGCAGCCATTGTGCAGAATAAAAGATAAGCAATACAATTTTTCATTTATATCTCCTTAAGATATAGAAGTTTTAGATAGTTACGCTGTGATTTGATTCACCAATGGTTGAATTCTTTTACAGTCTTCCATGCGACCTTTTGCAATTTTTCAGCTTCACTTTTCGGAATGACGAGATCGTCGTATCTTCCGCAAAAGGAAGAAAGGCTAGGAGAGATACCGGTCAAAGAGGAAAAGAAGACTGCGGCTTCCAAATAAGTTCCGGCTACTGTCGGATGCCGATTGTCCGAACGGATTAACTCAATTTCAGGAAAATCTCTTAACGAACGTTCAAAGGCGAGGCCACAGGGTATTACCGATGCATTATTAGCATTTGCGGTTTGAATCGTAGCTTCAGCTAATCGGCGAGTCATGTCAGGCTTATTCTTATAAGCCCAAGTTAACATGAAGTAGGGGCGGGCACCGGAATCCCGGATGTCTTTACAGTGTTTCTTTGCAGATTCGTTAAAGAGCTTATTGAGCTCAGGATGTATGGGGCCTTGGCTGGAATCCTCTAAAACAACGGCATCAAAAATTTTTCCATTGGGGTATTTAATGAAAGTGACCTTATTAGTTCCGTCATCTGCAATGGAATAACTTCTTAGCCCATTCGGACGCAAGTAACTTTTGACGTCATGCCAATATAGACTTGCTCCTCCTATTCCTACCATAGTTAGAACCAAAGGGATTCCCTTTTCTTTAGCGAAACCGCTAATCATGCCGGTTACTCCGCAGTTATAAAACATTAATGAGTTGCCGACGAATAAGATATTTTTCAATCCGAAGGGTTTGTCGGTACAAAGCGGAGGAAAACAATAACTGCCGCATTGCATCCGTTCTTTTTTTAGTTCGCTTGAGTTCATTTAAAGCATTCCCATGTTGAAAATAAGATTTGAAATGAAAATTACAAGGAAACCCAAACAGAGCGGAAGCCAAGTTCTTCGGCAAATAGCCATTGGGCTAATGCCGGCAGCAGCTGCCGCAGCGATAACGCAACCAGCTACCGGACTCATAGAACGGAAGACAGAGCTTGCAAGGTGCATAGGTACAACCATGGCAGGTAAGTCACCTCCTAAGCTGTTGTGAACATCGTTGGCCAAGGATGCAAATGATGCGAAGGCTCCGACTCCGGATCCTGTAAGAGTCGTAATCACGCCGACTAAGATCGTCAGAACACCTGTCATGCCTGTAACACCGAAACCTGTTGAGTAGGCCAAATCAATAATGGATTGAATAAGACCTGAGACCCTCAAAGAGGTAGCGAAAACCTCGGCGCAAATAACCAGTGCAACTATTCCCCCGAACATTTGTCCCATCTTTTTAAACATCACTACTGCATCCTTAAAGACAGCATTGATGTCTTTACGGCGAATCATTTCTATGACCATAACTGTCAGCCAGGTCAGGAAAAGTGAAGTGTTCACATTTAATCTGATTGAACTAATGCCGAATTTGGAGAAAACGAAGAGAAGAACGATTGGAACAAAAGGAAAAATGGCGTACCAAGATGGACATCTACGGTCATCAATTTTTTTATCGATGATTGCCTCGGAGTAAACATCGTCGTTTTTCTTGTCAAAGTAACGTTGGACGAAATAAAGAGCGACAGCAATCGTTAACATTGCCGGTAAGCCGCAAATGAGTTGATACTCAACAAAATACGCAGTCGGATCCATCCCAACTGTTTTAGCGGCGAGCTGTTGTGTGCCAAAGAGAGGACCTGCAGCGATGCCGCAAGAGCAGACCAATGTGGAGGCGGCCGCCGCACGGGAAACCCCAAGACGAAGAAGGATCGGATAAAAACTCACCAACAGTAACATTGTGAGGCCGGCTGCTGAAACAATGACTAAGTTAATGCATTGTCCTAAGATGTAGGCAATGGCTAACAACAGATAAGGACTGCTGATTTTTTTCAGTGGTTCCGCAACTAATTTCACGAGAGCATTTGAGGCTCCAATTTGAGACATATATCCGGCAAAGCCTCCAGAAACCATAATGATCAAGCCCACCCCGGTAAGTTGTTTGGCAGAAACCGCACTGATCAGCTCCACAGGATCGAATCCTATAAAACCGGTCGCTTTCGCTCCTTTGGGTAAAATTGAGTCCACACCACAGAGAACAGAAACATAGATAATTGCCAGACCGGCAACGAGAAGAACCATCTGAGTTTGGTACCGTTTAATTAGTAGCCAGCCCGCGATAACTGTTGCTATGGCGGCAACGACGACGGAAATCATAGAATCCTCCTATGAAGAACTAGGTATCCATTAGCTGAATACGAAGATAGTTGAGATCTATATATTTTTTGGATATATAAACAATTAAAATTTGAAGAAGAAAAGGTTCATAAGCTGGGAATTTTGCTTTGATTGCTTGCAACTGCTAGGTTATTATTGATTAGTCAAGTGTCTTCAACAAGATGCCTAAATCTGATGTTCTAACCATTTTTTACATAGATGTGAAGAAATGACTATTCAGCCACCTAAATTGAATCATCTAAAGGCGTTGAATTCTGTGGTTTATTACGGAAGTATCAATGCAGCTGCCAAGGCTCTGGGGATTCCTCAGCCCACTCTTTCCAGAGCAATTAAAGAATTAGAAGAAAACCTTAATGTTTCGTTGGTGGTTAGGGGAAGGCAGGGAATTACGTTGACCGACGCAGGGATAAGCTTTGCGGAACATTCCGCCTCGATAATTTCTCAACTTGAAACTGCGGCTAATGAGGCACGAGCTTCATCCGGAAGAGACAGATCAAAATTAAATTTGGGTATTTCTCCAATTTCTGTTAACAGTATTATGGCCGGAGCTTTAGACCGAATTTTGCGGGATTTTAAATTGTGTTCGGTTTCAGTTGAAGATAATCCTTTGGAGATCAGTGTTTCTCGCGTTCGAAACGGAATATTGGACTTTGCTATCGGCAATGCTGATGCAGATGTGTCTTTGTCTGATTTTACAGTTGAACATTTAATGGATTGCCCTTTTGTGATTGTTTGCAAAAGAGGGCATCCGCTGGAAAATTCTACAAGATTGGAACAGCTTCGAAACGCAAATTGGTGGGTTACGGGCGAATTTAATGTATGTCAACGTAAATACCCTCTATTTAACGATATGTCATTGAGACAATCGCTACATACACGATCTCATATCGTGGGACTTCCTATGGTATTTAATTACTCTTTCCTTGCGCTACTCTCCTCCGTTCAAGTGAAAAAATACAAGGAGTTTTTGTCAGTGGTTCCAATAAAAGATTTAAATGTAATAGGGCACTATTCCCTGATTTATCGAAGAAATGTACCCCTAAGTAGGATAGCCGCTCGTATGATAGAGTATCTGCATTTAGAGGCGGATAATTATCCATGGCATGACTTCAGTTAGCTTTTTTGGAACCAGCGGTTTTGAGACTTTTACAAAAACTCTTTCCTCAAGTAGAAAAGGCTTTTTCTACCAGATGTTGGCAAATTCCGAAGAAATGTGCAGTTAATGAGATCGGGAAATATCAAGCGGCAGTTCCAATTCTCCTTGTTGTCAATGCGCGGAAAAGAAGACTCTCATCAAGCGTATTTGCATACATAGCTGCAAAACTTATATAACAGCTTACAGGCCTCGATAAATTTGTTGAGCTTTTCCCGTGCAAATGCGAGATCTTTTTAGTTCGAAAATAATGACAGATAAATTCACTGTTGCAACTGTAGCCTCAGAAGCCGTTCGCTCCATCAGAAAGATGGATGCGCTTCTGAAGGACTACTCGGGAACGGCGTTGGCCCATCTCTACGAACTTCAGGAGACTGAAACTATTCGCCTGATTGTGGGCGCACAGCCTTTGATACCGCCAATGCCCGACGGTTTGCTGAAATTTAAAACCTTGGGCATTAAAGAGTACAAGAAATTCTTCTTCGCCTCTGTCTTGGCAGCCTGGTGGTTCACGCGAACTGTAGCGGTGTTTGATAAGGAGATGGTTGAGGAGCTTCTGGAAACGGATCAAGTCGATTTGCAAATCAGCGTGTCACAGTTTGCGAGATTTTTGGGAAATCCCGTACTTATTCCGTTTGAAAAGCCATACGAATCCGGAGAGTTTGAGATTCTCGGCTGCATGATCGGATTTTTTGAATGGGGAATGGATTATCAATTTCCGTCCGGAAAGAAGGTAAAGCAATCGCAAATAATGTTTTTGCCGTTGCTTCGAAAGAAAGCAACCGGAGAAGTGAATTTCTCCATCGGGGCGCCTACGCTTCAAAGAGAATCATCCCTCGATCCCATATACAACCTTTCGAAAATTTTCGAAGTTTTGAAAACGAGATCAAATTTCGTCGGATTCGATTTGTACCAAAACGAACTGTTCTCCAAGCTCGCCTATCTGATGACGAAAACTCCGGACGTAAACCGTTGTATGTCCGCCTCGGCTCCTGAAATCGTTCGGCGCCGCAGAAAACCGGCAACGATATTTGCTCCTGAGAAACCCAGGATGATAGCGCTGGGAGAAGAATTTGGAAACGCTGTCAGAAAGTACAAAGAAGCCGTCGCTTCATCTTCCTCGGTGTTCAAAGGGACGGTAAGACCGCACATCCGTCGTGCACATTGGCACACTTTTCTGACGGGAAAAGGACGGGAAGAGTCGGAAGTTAAATGGGTTCCGCCGATTTTCGTGAAGTCGGCGGAATTATCGGAAGGGTAGAAAGCTCAGAAGTGCGGCCTTCGGGACAGCCCGACCACACCGGTCAGATTCAGACCTCCGCGTTTGCCAGAGATCGGAACTTATCTGAGCGCGACAACCGAGACCCACGACTTTACGTCCGAGACGGATTCTGCTCCCAAAGCAGGCGCCGATATGCCTCCGGTGGCCGCAAAGAAAGTGTATCACCAGTCCGTGAAGGCAAGTAGCACGAATCGGACTGACGATACTCGCCTCTATTGCAAAGGCAACGGAATCGGGGACAGGAATGCGTGTCAAAAGTGGTTTATTCTTAAGAGATAAATCAAACCCAAGGAAAAAGCTCAATGTCGCCCTCGAAAACGGAAATGGATCCTGCCAAAAGAGATCTTCTGCTACAAAAAAGTAAATATTTCCTTACAGCAACGCATGAAGATTTTTTGGCGTATATGACGGGGGATGCCTCCACAATTGAAGAATTGGACCGCAAACGAAAGAAAAAGGAGCTTCAACGTCAAATGGAAAACCTTCCTCTCATGCGGACGACAATAATAGAGAAGACAGGGAGGGCATTATTAAATTGTGAAGCTCTCAATACCGATGAAGCAAAAATGAAAACTCCTCTGGAAGCATTATTTGGGGCTAAAGCCCGATCAAATAGCTTAGATATTAAAAACATTATTAAAGTTATGGGTTACATTGGCGCCTCAAACGAAACTTTTAAGAACCTTTTTGAAAAATACAAAAAACCGTTGGCCTTGAAGTATGAACAATTGATTTTTAAAGACGATTACGGCGACTTTGACGAAAGTTTAATTCTTAAGGAGTACAAAAGCTTTTTATCAAAAAAAACGGATGGATTGTTTTTTGCCAAAAGATGTGACATCCACTATAAGGAAGACGGGAGAAAAAACATATGGACTCTTAACTTCGGATATGAGCCAGAGGGTAAATTCTTATTTCACAACTGTTCTCAAACTATCTCAAAAACTCAAGGTAGAATCGCAAGGATCTTCTCTCCAAAAGAGTTGTCTCCCTGTCTTGATGAACTCTCCAAGAAGCTTCTTTCGGAAGTAAAAAAATACCGGGCCAGCGCCCAATACAAGAAGGCTCATAAAGCGGACGTTTCTTTTGAAAACCTGTCTCCTTACGATTACGAAAAACAAGTCGCTCAATCGCTTTCTGAAATGGGTTGGAAAACGCAAGTCACCAAAGCAAGCGGAGATCAGGGATGCGATGTTCTTGCGGTAAAAGGCAGGGCAAGAGTAGCCATTCAATGCAAGTATTATTCAAAACCGATAGGAAACAAAGCCGTGCAGGAAATAAATGCGGCAAAGTCCTACTATGACGCGAATTTTGCCGCAGTTGTTTCCAATCAAAGTTACACGCCGGCAGCAAAACTGCTGGCTACAAAGCTCCAAGTTGCGCTTCTGCACCACTCTTAGTTAAACAGCCTGCTCAAGGAATGCAATGCTCTGAAAGGAGCATAACAAGTCCGACGGGATCCCCGATCCCGTTAAGAAGCCTTTTGCTCTTTTTCTTTGTCGAGCTTCGGATACTGAGGAATGTTTAAGCCTCTCATTCCGTAATTCAGCCAATTATTCGGAAGTCGGGGCAGCGCCCACTCATAAAATTGATCTGCAAACTTAAGCAGCTTTTGCGCCGCTAAATTGGCAGTCGTATCGTTATCGGGTATCCCGTTTCCGAAAAGAAGGAATTCAGGATCGTCCATCGGAAGGGTTCTTCTCAAGAACAGTTTTAAAATTTCAATCCACTGCGGCCCGGAGGAATAAATCATCCTCGCGTGAAATTCTATTGACTGCATACGAACGGTGAGGCAAAAATTCAGCCAATCGGACAGATCGTTTTCTTTGTATTTAAAACGGGTGTCGCTCCAACCTGCCGCCAGATCGTCTCTGATCTTCTGCATGGCAGCCAAATCACTTTCTTCCCAGAAATCTTTTATCTGAGGAACAAACTGCTGGGCTGTCGCCTCTTCAACGGCTTGATAGAGATAGTCGCTCTTTCTGTATAAATCACCGAGAAAACCGGGAGAG
>OCQB01001307.1_pt1 | contig 20557 bp, 18 predicted proteins | sample 1538631 | NCBI WGS metagenome assembly OCQB01 (sample SAMN04571713, study PRJEB22368) | human gut metagenome | biome: human gut; material: stool | host: Homo sapiens | place: Luxembourg | collected 2012-10-19
AAAGCGCTGACTGTTTTTGCGATGCCGATGATCCTTGGCAGCTTTTTTCAACAAGTATACAATATGGCCGATTCCATAATAGTTGGTCAATTTGTTGGCTCCTCGGCACTTGCGGCTGTTGGTGCTTGTGCTGCACTGACCAATGTTTTTATTTGTGTGGCGCTTGGTGCTGGTGTGGGCGCAGGTGTGCTTGTAAGCCGCTATTTTGGTGCAAGAAATTATGGTAGAATGAAAACCATTGTGTCAACGTCCCTGATCAGCTTTTTGATCTTAAGCGTTGTCCTTGGTGTCTTTGGCTTTTGCTTTTCCCATTTCATGATGAGCGGATTACAGACCCCTGCCGATATATTGGAAGAAGCAGTATTGTATCTGCGTGTCTACTTTGTGGGTTTCCCGTTTCTATTCATGTACAACATTCTTTCCACCATGTTCACTTCCATCGGTGAATCCAAAATTCCGTTGGGACTGCTGATATTCTCATCTATCCTGAATATTTTTATGGATCTCTGGATGGTGGCCGGTCTTGGTCTGGGGGTGTTTGGTGCAGCCCTTGCGACCTTGATCGCACAAGGAATTTCTGCCGTGTTTTCGTTTTTGATCTTTCTGTCTCGGATGCGGCAATACAAGAGCTCCTTTCGCAGGTTCGACCGGCAGGAGCTGTATTCCATGCTTCGCATTGCGGTGCCATCGGTTTTGCAGCAGTCCACAGTGTCTATCGGTATGATGATCGTGCAGGCAGTGGTAAATCCCTTCGGCACACAGGCACTTGCCGGGTATGCGGCAACGATGCGGGTAGAAAATGTTTTTTCGCTGATCTTCGTATCCATCGGCAATGCAGTTTCGCCGTTTGTATCCCAGAATCTTGGCGCAAAGAAAATTGAGCGTATCAAAAAAGGGTATCATGCTGCACTGGTGTTGGATCTATGCTTTGCAGTTCTTGCTTTCGTGGTCATTGAAACACTGCACACACAGATTTCCTCGTTGTTCTTGGGAAAAGACGGAACCGCGTTGGCCTATCAGGTGTCTGGTGATTATATGAGATGGCTTGGTTATTTTTTCATCTTCATGGGCATCAAGATGGCAACGGATGGCGTTCTTCGCGGACTTGGAATCATGCGGCCGTTTCTTATTGCAAATATGGTAAACCTTGCAATCCGCTTGTCTGTTGCTTTGATTTGTGCACCGCGTTTTGGCATTGCTTTTGTTTGGCTTGCAGTCCCGGCAGGTTGGCTTGCAAACTTCCTTATTTCCTATGCGGCGCTCAGAAGATCGTGGCCAGAGGATAAAGCAGCGGTATCTCAATGATTTCATGCAGTGGAGAGGTGCTTTTCCTGCGTAAATTCAAGGCGCGAACGCTGGATGCTCTTCCGAACGCGATCCAATGTGCTTTTCAAATGGGATTGCTATAAAAAGAAACAGAACACGCCCGGCGGCTGTCTCAGCCTGACCGGGCGTGTTCTGTTTTTTCAGAATTGCAAACAGGAGGAAACTGGGAGATGACTGTTTATGCGTCCCACGAAAACAAACCAGACATGGTGAACGCCCCTTTCCCTTGAATCGTTGCTCCCTCAGTCACGGCTTTGCCGTGCCAGCTCCCTCTGAGAGGGAGCCTTTTTCTAAAACCTTAATCCACATGTTCCAGTTTGATTACAGAAGATTCCGCCTTTCCCTACTTCATCTCCCTCAAAAGCCTCCTTGCCTTTGCAGGGTACGAAAAAAGGCGCTCGGTGAGTGTTCACCAAGCGCCTTTGCTTTCGATGCTTAAAGTATAGCGTTTTTTTGTTCGCTTTCAATCTGAAAATTGCAACAACTTTTTCCGCGCAGATTTCCGTGTTTTGTAAAGTTGTACAAAGTCAGACCTTTATTTTTGTCGATTACCGGGTCAGCAGCAGAAGCCAGGCCGAAGCCACTGCCTGCAGGATGAGCCAGCGGGCCACCACCTGCTCATCGCTCCAGCCCATCCGCTTGCGCACATGGTCATGCAGCGGGGTCAGGGTGTGTTTGAGGATGCTGATGTGTAAAAACCGCTTGAAGCTGATCTTCAGGATGCCCAGGCTGCCGTCCACGATGAAGACCAGCGCCGCCAGCAGGAAGGAGAACGGGTGGCTGCTCTTGAGCGCCAGCACCGCGAGGAAGAAGCCCATGGCGCGGCTGCCCGCGTCACCCATCAGCAGGGTGGAGGGCTTGGCATTCATCCACAGGTAGGCCAGCAGTGCGCCGATGAAGACGATGGCGGCGGTGCTGTAGTCCCCCAGTTCCTCGCCGTAAGCCAGCAAGAAGGTGCCGATGCTGACCACCGCCAGGCTGGCCGACAGGCCGTCCACACCGTCGGTGCAATTGACGACGTTGATGCTGGCCCAGATGAGGACGACGATGAGCACGAGGTAGAGCGGATACGGGATGGCAAAGCTCCACTGCAAAAAGTTCACGGTGGTGCTGTTGAAGTTCAGGTAGGTCACACCCGCCACAATGGCGATGACGAGGTCGATGAGGCCTTTTTTATATTCGTTCCAGGCCACCTCGGAGGCATCGTCAAAATAGCCGGAGAGCATGGAGGCAATGAGCAGCACGGTATAGATGATATACTCGGTGCGCAGCGGCACCACCGCCAGCGTGACCAGCGCGATGCAGAGCACGAAGATGAGGCCGGAGCCGCGGGCCTTGCCCTTGGAAAGCTCGCCGTTCACCGCAAACGCGCGGCCATGGTCGTGGGGGAGCTTCTCCCGGAAGACCGAATCCATCAGCGCCGTCAGCGCAAAAGCCAGCAAAAATCCCAGCGCGTCCACGGTGCGCTGACTGCCCGATAACAGTTGGAGCATACGATTTTCCTCTTTCCCGGAGCCGCATACAGCGCCGCTCCTGTTGTTTCACTCATAGGTAAGGAAAGTGTATCACGCCCGGCTGAAAAAATCAATCTCCTGCGCACAAAACACGCCGGTTTGACATTTTTCGTCCTTCCTTATATAATAAGTGTATTCTGTCCCCCTGTGCGGGGCATTTTTTATGCGAACAGGAGAAGCCATGACACTTTCACTCGAACAGCTCTCCTCCCGGATGCGCCGGGGGGAGGACATCCCCTTGCGGGAAACAGCGCAGGTCGTGCTGGCGCTGAGCGTCCCTTCCATTTTGCAGCAGATGGTCGTCACCGCCATGGAATACATCGACGCCGCCATGGTGGGCCACATCGGGGCCGAAGCCACGGCCGCCATCGGCATCGTCAGTTCCAGCACCTGGCTGCTCCACGGCATCCTGGTGGGGCTGTACACTGCCTTTTCCATCCAGATCGCGCAGTATCTCGGTGCCGACCGCCAGGCCGACGCACGCGGTGTGCTGCGGCAGGCCATGCTCTTCAACCTTATCCTGGGTCTGGCGGCGGCAGGGTTCGGCATCGGCATCAGCCGCTTTCTGCCCGGCTGGCTGGGCGCTGACCTCTCGCTGCAGGCCAACGCTTCCGCCTACTTTGCCATCTGGTCGGCCGCCCTCCCCTTCACCATGGCCATGGGTATGTACGCTGCCATGCTCCGTGCCACCGGCGACGCCCTGACGCCCGGCCTCATCAGCGTCTTCGTCTGCGGGCTGGACGTCGTGTTCAACTTTTTCCTCATCAACCCCACCCGGACGCTGCCCCTCTTCGGCACCCGCGTCACCGTCTGGGGTGCCGGGCTGGGCGTTCCGGGTGCGGCGCTGGGCACCGCCCTTTCCAACGTGATCGGCGGGTTGCTGGCGCTGGCCATCCTGCTGCTGCGGGACGGCCCCCTCTGCATCCGGAAGCCCGGCTCCTGGAAGATCACCCGCGCCTGCCTGCTCAACCTCTGGCGGGTGGGTGCCCCGCTGGCCGCAGAGCGCGCAGCCCTCTCCTCGGCGCAGGTGGTGCTGGTGCGCATCGTGTCGGGGCTGGGCACGGTGGCCATCGCCGCCAACAGCCTCGGCGTCAGTGCCGAGGGGCTGTGCTACATGGCCGGTTACGGCATCCAGGATGCCGCCATCGCCCTCATCGGGCAGGCTGTGGGTGCCAACCGGAAGGACATGGCTAAGCGGTTCGCCTGGCTCTGCACCGGCATCGGCATCGGCATCATGGCGCTGTCCGGCATGGGGCTGTGGGTGTTTGCCCCGGCGCTGATGGGCATCTTCACCGCCGACGCCGCCGTCATCGCGCTGGGTGCGCGGGTGCTGCGCATCGAAGCCTTTGCCGAACCGATGTTCGGGGCCAGCATTGTGGCCAGCGGTGCTATGCAGGGCGCGGGCGACAGCACCGCCTGCTTCGTGCTGAACCTCGTCAGCATGTGGGGCATCCGGCTGACGCTGGCCTCCTTCTTTGCGCCCCGGTTTGGGCTGGCGGGCGTGTGGGGTTCCATGTGCTGTGAGCTCTGCATCCGCGGCCTGCTCTTCCTCTTCCGCCTTGCCCGCGGCAAGTGGCTGGAAAAAGGAGCCTTAACCTAAACAAGACCCTCTCAGTCTCGCATTCGCTCGCCAGCTCCCCCAAAGGGGGAGCTTTGCTGCTGGCACAAAACCAGTGCAAAACCTCGCCCTTGGGGAGAGGTGGCATTGCGAAGCAATGACGGAGAGGGTCTTTCCTTTTTTTACTTTCTGCCGTGCAGGATGGGCGACAGCGGCTTATAGATCACCATGCAGAGCACCGCATCCAGCAGGCCCTTGACCAGCGTGAAGGGCATGTTGAAGATGACGAGGCACTTGATGAGGCTGTCTGCCGAGGGCAGGATGGCCTGGTACATGCCGAGGATGGCTTCCAGCGGCATGTGGTAGAACTGCACATAGGCCGGATAGGTGATGAAGTAGTTGGACGGCACACTGAACACCGCCATGGCCGCTGCACCGATCAGCGCACCGAGAATGGCCGTTTTGCGGCTTTTGTGGTGCTTGTAAATGCAGCCCGCCGTAACCGAGAAGACCGCACCCAGCATGAAGTTGCACAGCTCGCCGACACACGCGGTGCTGGTGCCCTTGATGACGATGTGGAGCAGGTTCTTCATGAAGCTGATGACGGCGCCGTACACCGGGCCCAGCGCAAACGCACCCAGCAGGGCGGGCAGGTCGGAGAAGTCCATCTTGACGAAGGACGGGATGAGCATCGGGATGGGGAACTCGATGAACATCAGGATGAAGGCCACCGCGCTGAGCATGGCGGCTACGGTCAAGTTGTGGGTCGTATTTTTTTTCATGGTAATTTCCTCCCGTGGGGGCGCATGGCCCCGCTCAATTGAACTGGAAAGCCCTTTTCGCGCCGTACCGGAACCGGGAAGACAACCAAAAACGCGTTTCTTGCATCCGGACTATACCGTTGGCCCCGGAGTCTCACCGGGTCAGCACTCTTTGGGAGTGGTCGCGGGCTGTACCGCCAGTGGGGAATCGCACCCCGCCCTGAAACGAACTTTCTGGGCAGAGTATAACGCGCCGGGCTGCACTTGTCAACCCCCAATTTCGGTTGCCCTTTCCGCGCGCTTTATGGTATACTGAGGCGTAATATTTTATTTCCGAGGAGTTTTTGCCATGATCTTTTCCATCCGCGATCTCGCGTTCGAGATCGGTTCCCTCTATCTGGAAGGCTGGCTTGCCCTGGCGGCGCGCTGCGTCTGTGCGCTGCTGCTCTTTGCTGCCGGGGTGCTGGTCTCCCTGCTGCTGCGCAGAAAGATCTTCCCCATCCTGCAGGCCCGCAGCTGGCATTTTGCCGCCACCCCCATCCTGCTGCGCAGTCTGGATCGCCCGCTGGAACGGATGGCCGTCTTCACCGGCCTCTACCTTGCTCTGACCAGCCTGCCGTGGGCCATCACCGGCCTGCCCAAATTCCTGCTTGTGGCCTACAAGGTCGTGATGAGCTTTCTGTTCTGCGAGGGTCTGTATCAGGCCTCGGATGTGGCTGACCTGCTGCTGGCCTCCTGCAGCCTGGAGATCCGCTCCAACAAGACCCTGCTCGCCCTGCTGAACACGACCTACAAGGTGCTGGTGGTCGTGCTCGGCGTTGCCACCATCGCGCAGGTCATCGGCTTCCCCATCGGCAGCGCCGGTGCCGGTCTTGTCGGTCTGACCATTTCGCTGGCCGCACAGGAGAGCGCCAGCAACCTGTTCGGCGGTCTGGTCATCCTGCTCGACAAGCCCTTCTCGGTGGGCGACTGGATCACCGTGGGCGAGATCGAGGGCGAAGTCATCGACATCAACTTCCGCTCCACCCGCATCCGCGCCATGGACAAAGACCATGCTGGACGAAAGCCCCTATACCCAGAAGGGCAGCAACATCGTCCGGCTGACCAGCTTTGGCGATTCCAGCATCAACATTCTGGTTTCCGCCTATCTTCAGACGAACGCCTATGCCGTCTTCCTCGAAGAGCAGAACGACCTGAACCTGAACATCATGGACATCATGCAGGCCGACGGCGTGGACTTTGCCTTCCCCTCCACCAGCGTCTACATCGAAAAGTCCGGCTCCTGAGCTGCACCCTTCCGCTCCCTCTCACGAGGGAGTTTTTTGTTTACAGGCAGATGGAGTTTTCGTGCATTGCACTCACAAGGCCACATCCAGCGCCATCATCAGCGCAAAGCCCAGCACCACGCTGATGACCCCGGCAGGCTCATCGGCCTCCACGGCTTCGGGGATCATCTCCTGCGCCGTCACGCAGACCATGCACCCGGCGGCAGCGCTCATCAGCCAGGGCAGAGCAGCCTGCACCCAGCCCGCCAGAGCCAGCGCCAGCAGCGCCCCCAACGGCTCCACCAGCCCAGAGGCCAGCCCGGCCCCGAACGCCCGCTTCCGGCTCTCCCCGTTTTGCAATAGCGGCAGGCTGACCGCCGCGCCCTCCGGAATGTTCTGCAGCCCGATGCCCAGCGCCAGAGCCAGCGCACCGCTCATGGCGTCCGCCTCCCCGGACAGCGCCAGCGCAGCCGCCAGACCCACCACCATGCCTTCCGGCAGGTTGTGCAGAGTCACAGCCAGCACCATCCGGCCGCAGTGCCCGGCCCCGGCACCTGTCAGCAGCGTCCCCGCCGCCTGTTCCAGCCGCAGCAGGCCCACTGCTCCGATGACCAGCCCCGCCGTGGGCGGGAGCCACGCAGGCAGCAGCCCCTCCTCTGCCCGCTGGATGGCCGGCAACAGCAGGCTCCACACACTGGCCGCCAGCATGATGCCCGCCGCCATGCCGCAGAGCATCCGCCGCGTCTTCGGCTCCTGCGTCGGCCGCATCAGAAAGACACCGGCCGCCCCCACCGTCGTGCAGCAGGCTGGCAGCAGCAGGACCGCCGCCAACAGAAAAAAGATCCCGTTCAAAACGCATTCCCCCTTCCCGCCGTTCTATGCAGGAAAGAGGAATGTGGTGAACGGGATCGTCCCTGTTTCAGAAGGGATCGTCGTCTTCTGCGTCGGCATCGCCGCACGCTCCATCATCGTCCGAGGCGAACGCGCCGTCCGTATCTTCGCCGCCGAAATTGCGGTCGAACGCGGTCATATACTGTGCATAGCCCTCATCCCCTGTGCCAAAGGAACCAAAATCAAAGTCTTTCATCGCGGTGTCCTCCTGCTGTCGTTTTTTGTTCCGAACAGGCCTTTCCTGTTCGGTTTCCCATTATACACTTTTGCCATCCCATAAACCGGATATTCAAACTAGGATTCTGCACCGTTGGTGCAGCGGCTTTTATACGTCCTTCTTTTGCCTGGTTTTGCAGATTTTGTGAAAATGACAGTCTGCTAAAAAAGCCTTGACTTTTGGGCAATATTTCTAACAAATGTGTGGATTTTCCTTTGTGAATGCAATCTTTGCCGAAAAGCCCTTGATTTTTTTGACAAACGGACTAGAATATCATTTTGCAGAACGATCCCGCCTGTGAGGGGTCGGCTGTGAATTTTTTAGATCGTAAGGAGATTTTGGAATATGAAACTCAAGAATGTTGCTGTTGTCGTTGCTGCTCTGGTTCTGGCTGTTGGTATGACTGCCTGCGGCGGCTCTTCTTCCACTGCCGCTTCTTCTACCGCAGAGTCTGCGGCTTCTTCCGTTGCTTCGGTCTCTGCTTCCTCTGAGGCAGCTTCCAGCGAAGCCGCATCCTCTGAAGCTGCATCTTCTGAGGCAGCCTCTTCTGAGGCAGCCTCCAGCGAGGCTGCTTCCTCTGTGGCCGCTTCTTCCACTGCCGCCTAAGTTCTGATTTTGTCCCGTTGCAAATAGTTGAATGCCGCCCTGCAGGCTCTCACCTGTGGGGCGGCATTCTGTTTTTTTTTATTGATACTTCTCTCGAATGGGTCAGACGCCCCAGAACAGGATGCCCAGCCCTGCCGCCAGAACGATCATTCCGATCGGCGAGGGGGCTTTTTTTATTACCTTTTTGTAGGCGAAGTGCAGAGAGCGCCATGGTCAGGGCCGTGGCCAGGATCATCGCCACAACGCAGGGCCGCACCCCGGAGAGGAAAGCTTCCACTCCCGCATACTTCATCAGGTTTTGCAGCACTGCCGCGATGAGCAGAATGATGACGAACGAAGGCAGCACCACGCCCAGCGTGGCGAAAAACGCACCCAGCAGCCCTCCTTGCGAGGAGCCGATGAAGGTCGCCATGTTGACGGCCAGCGGGCCGGGGGTGGACTCCGACACTGCGATGAAGCTCAAAAACTCGCTCTCGGTCAGCCAGCCATGCGAAAGCACAGTCTCCCGCACCAGCGAGATCATCCCGTAGCCGCCGCCAAAGGAGAGCGCCCCGATCATGAGAAAGTTCAGGAACAGCTGCACATAGATCATCTTCCCGCACCCGCTTTCTTCACAAGATAGAGCAGCACCCCCGCTGCCCCGCTGAGCAGGATGTAGTAGATGGACGAAAACGACACCGCCGCCACCGAACAGCCCACCATGGCCGCGATGACCGCCGCCAGGATGCAGACGTTGAACGCATTCCGTTCCAGCTGGCGCAGCATCTTCAGCCCCGCCGAGAGGATGAGGTAGATGACGCAGACCTGGATGCCCCGGAACGCATGGGCTACCACCGTCAGGCTCAGAAAGCGGTCAAAAAACAGCGAGATGCAGTAGATGACCACAAAGGACGGGATGCAGACGGCCACCGTGGAAGCTGCCGCTCCGGCGGTGCCGTCGATCTTATAGCCGATGTAGGTGGCGCTGTTCACCGCCACGGGGCCGGGCGTAGACTCGGCGATGGCGACCATATCCAGAAATTCCTCTCTGGACACCCACTGTTTTTCCTCGACGAATTCGTGCTCCAGCAGGGCGACCATGGCATAGCCGCCGCCAAAGGTAAACGCGCCGATCTTCAGGAATGTCCAGAACAGGGTCGAAACTTTTTTCATTCCGGTTCCCTCCCAAAAACAAATCGTTTGTTTGTTCCATGTCTCCTTACTATATCGCCCTGCCGCCCTCCTGTCAAGAATCGCCCCGCCCGCAGAGAATAGATCTCCGTGCAGAAAGCGGCGCAGCTCTTCTCTTTCTCCGCGCGGCATGGTATACTGAACGCAGACACCTGATGTTACAGAAAAGAGGTCTTATTTCATGAAAACCGCATTGACCATTGCGGGCAGTGATTCCAGTGGCGGTGCCGGCATTCAGGCCGACATCAAGACCATGGCGGCCAACGGCGTCTTTGCCATGAGTGCCATCACGGCCCTGACCGCACAGAACACCACCGGTGTGACTGGCATCTTTGAGACGACGCCGGAGTTTCTGGCCGCTCAGCTGGACGCCGTGTTCACCGACATCTACCCCGACGCCGTGAAAATCGGCATGGTCTCCTCGGCACCGCTCATCCGCACCATCGCCGAGCGGCTGCGCTTCTATGAGGCAAAGCACATCGTGGTGGACCCGGTGATGGTGGCCACCTCCGGTTCCCGGCTGCTGCGGGACGACGCCATGCAGGCCCTCACGGAGCAGCTGCTCCCGCTGGCAGAGGTCGTCACGCCCAACATCCCGGAGGCCGAGATCCTTTCCGGCCTGCCCATCACCGACGCCGCCGGGATGGAAGCCGCCGCCCGGAAGATCAGCGATCAGTATGGCTGTTCCGTCCTCTGCAAGGGCGGGCACAAGGTCAACGATGCCGACGACCTGCTCTGGCGGAACGGCAGCGGGAAGTGGTTCCGTGGGGAGCGCATCCACAACCCCAACACCCACGGCACTGGCTGCACCCTGTCCAGCGCCATCGCCTCCAATCTGGCCAAAGGCTATGACCTGGACTCCTCGGTCGAGCGGGCCAAGGAATACATTTCCGGCTGTCTGTCCGCCATGCTGGACCTCGGCCGCGGTTCCGGCCCCATGAACCATATGCACAAGCTCTTCCTTGATTAAACGGCACGAAGCCCCCATCCCTGTGGTGCAGAGATGGGGGCTTCAGTCTTCGTTATTTTGCCCAGGTGACCGCCTCGTTGCCGGTATAGTCGAACCGGCCGTCGTTCTTTTCTTCCAGTGCCTTGATCATGTGGTAGGTGTATTCGTTGTAAGGCGTCGGGATGCCCAGCTCTGCCCCCATCCGCATCAGGGCACCGGAGAACATGTCGATCTCGGTGTGGCGTCCGGCGTCCAGATCCTGCAATGTGGAGTAACGGGCCGTAGGCGGCACGGCACTGCCCCGCCCGGCAGCGGCATCGGCGATGCGCAGGTCGATGCCTTTGGCCGCTGCAATGGCTTCCAGCTCCCGGCGCAGACCGTCGCTGATGGCCTGCATGTGTACGCTGTCCCGGTAGCAGCCCACGCCCGCGCCCAGGATGGCCTGTGGCAGGTTGTTGCAGACGTTCAGGCGGAACTTGGCCCACATCTCTTCCCGGATGTGTTCCGTGACCCGGTAGTGGATGCCGCTCCCCTCGAACAGTTCCACGATGGCCTGCACCCGCTCGCTCTGGAACGGTGCCTCCTGCTCACCGAAGATGATGCCCAGCGTGGCGTCCGGGTCAAAGTGGAAGCCGTCGGCCTCCTTATGAGACGCCACCTTGATGAGCGAGCGGATGACATGCGCATCCCCCACCTCAGCAGCAATGCGCTCCTCGCTGTCCACGCCGTTCATCAGGCTCATGACCACCGTGTGCTCTCCCACGGCCTTCCGGATGCTGTCCATTGCGCCGGGCAGCGCACCGTATTTCAGGCAGACCACGAGAAAGTCCACCCCGTGGGCCTCCTCCGGTGCCCAGACCTCCGGGCGGTAGGTCCTGCCGTTGATGCCAATGCCGTTTGCCTTCAGCCGCGCGGCGCGTTCGCCCTCGGCCAGCACCCCCAGCCGGATGCCCGGCTTGCCCGCCAGACCCCAGATCACATACGAACCCACGGCACCGGCTCCCAGCACCGCCACAGTTTGCATCTTCATTCTTCGTTCCCCCTCGTTTTGTATTGCGTTTTCATTCTAGCACGAAGCCGCGCCTCTTTGCAAGATGCTGACCCCGCCGGATGTTCTTTTTGGGGCGGGCCTGCTCTGTTTTCCTTGCAAAGTGCCGTCCGCTCCTCTATAATAAAATCTCAAGCTGTCGATTTCAAAAAAGGAGAAGTACCATGGAACATTGGCACCGCAGCGGGCAGGCCCTGCTCAACGAAATTTCATCCACCCGGCTCCCCGCCAGCCAGCTGGCCGTCTGGTCTATCGGCCAGTGCGGGTTCATTTTCAAGTACGAGGACACCGTCGTCTGCATCGACCCGGTGCTCAGCGACCTGACCGGCCCCAGCGGCTCCCGCCGCTGCTACCCGGCCCCCTTTGCACCGGAGGCACTGCGGGCAGACCTCGTGCTCTGCACCCACGGCCACGCCGACCACATGGCAAAAGATACCCTGCGCGGGCTGGCCCGGCAGCCCGCCGCCCGGTTCGTTCTGCCCGCCGGGTGCTCTGCCCTCGCCGCCGAATACGGCATCCCGGCAGACCGCATCACAACGGTGCAGGAAGGTTCCATCCTGCCGCTGGGCGGAGTCACCGTCCGGGCCTTTTCCGCCGCCCACCCGGAGCACATTCTGGATGCGGGCGACCCCGGCATGGCGCTGGGGTATCAGCTCACCTTCGGCGGCTTTACGGTCGTGCACCTGGGCGACACCTACCTGACGCCCCATCTGTACGAAACGCTGCAGGCGCTCCCCCGCCCCGACCTGCTGCTGGCCCCCATCAACGGGCAGGACTTCTTCCGCACCCAGCGCAACTGCATCGGCAATCTGGAAGCCGAGGAGGCCGCTCAGCTGGCCGTCCGGCTGGGCGCGGCCTGCACCATCCCCACCCATTACGACATGGTGCAGGGCAACACCGTGGACCCGCTGCGGTTCGCTGCGGCCCTGCGTCAGCTGGACCCCGCCGCCTGTTTCGCCCTGCCTGCGCTAGGCGAGCGGCTGCTCTTCCAGGCCGATGCAGGCCGGAAGGACAGCAGCGTTTTCTCCTGCCCGCCGCCGTCCTCGTCCATCCAGCGGTAGTCTGTGCTGCGGGTGAGAAGGCCCCGATAGCGCACACCGTCCGGTCTGGCCATCGACGCCAGCAGCCAGTCCACCTCCAGCGGCTGGGCAAACCGCACCGTGCCGCTCAGGGTCACAAACGACTGCCCCTCGATGGTGAACCGCACTGCACAGCCGGTCTGTGTGCGCAGGACTTCCAGCGACGCCGTGTCGGTCCGGAGCGTTTGGGTCGTATTCGCGGCCAGCCGAGCGGCCCGGACGATCTGCTCTGCACGGAGAGTGCAAGGCTCCTGCGGGTCCATCCGCAGGTCGATGAGCGCTTCCACCGTCCGGATGCTCCGGCGTTCCAGCGCCGTCTCCACGGCCCTCCGGGTGGTCTGCCCACCCCGGTAGAGCACGACGGCCCGGTCGTTCTGCGAGAGAATAACCGCCGGAGCCATTTTACTGCCCACCAGTTCCACGCGGACCACGTCCCGGCTGAGGGCATTTCCGGCCCCGATGGCAAGCGCCGCTGTGAGCAGCACGGCGGGCACCGCCGCCCGCAGCCGGATGTTCCAGTGCCAGGCCAGCCCCAGCAGCGCAGCCAGCAGCAGGCAGACGAGCGCCGCATAGGCCGTATCAAAATAGATCTGTGCACCCGGCCAGCCGGACACCCACAGGGCCCAGTGGTCGAGCAGGTCCACCAGAACTTCTGCCCCGAACGCCGTGGCCCGGTGCAGCGGCTCCAGCGCCGGGGCCAGCCCGGTGAGTGCTGCCGCCAGCCCCAGCAAGAGGATCGGTTCGACCAGCCAGAGCACGGCCACGCTGGAGACCAGCGCATACAGACTGGTGCTCAGGCCCCGCAGCACCAGCACCGGAAAGGTCGCCATGCAGGCACAGCCGGAGACGCAGAGCGTCTCCCACACCGCTGCCCCCTGCTGCCGCAGACAGTTTGCAAGGACTCCGCCGCGTTTGCCGGCGGTTTTTTTGTTGCGGCGGCGTTTTTCTTCCCGCCGCTCTGCACTGCGTCGGGCCAGTGCGGCACCCGCCAGCGTCCCCAGCACCGCCGCATAGGAAAGCTCCAACCCGATGTCGCAGACCGCGTAGCTGTTGCCTGCGGTCATCAGCACACCCGCCACGCCGAAGGAGGTCAGCGCATCCGCCGGGCCGTAGACCCAGACGCCCAGCGCGCTGATCCACACGGCCGCCCCGGCCCGGAGGACGGACGGAGCATTCCGGCGGCAGCTGGCATAGCTGCGCAGTTTTCTGCGTTTCAGTCGGAACCGGGCCAGTACACTTCCGCAGAGGATGGAGACGTGCATCCCGCTGACGACCAGCACATGGGAAAGCCCGGCCCCGCGGTACGCATTCCGGAGGCGGGTGGAGAGATGGGTGCGGTCACCCGTGACCATTGCAGCCAGAACGCCCGCCGGGCCCTCCGCTATGCCGCGCCGCAGCGCAGCGCTCAACCGGCTTTGCAGGCGGGCCGTCCGGGCGCGGAACGAGCGGCTTTCTCCCAGACGTTCCAGCTTGGTGCCCCCGGCAAGTTCTGCATTCAATGCAATGCCGTCGGCATAGGCGGAACGCCGTTCTCCTTCCGGCAGTGCTTCCAGCGCAAAGGTCCCGCGCACCCGCTCCCCGGCACCGCATCTCGGCAGGGCGGCGCATTCCACGCGGAAGTCCGCTGCTTCGCCGTCCACCGTTTCCACATGGAGAACGGCATCCACGACGCCCGGATAAAAGGAGCTGCGGACCTGTTCCACCTCGGCGGTCAGCGTGACAGAGGTGCCGTCATAGGCGGCCTGCAGAGCGTTCAGCCGGGCGTGGGTGCGCAACACCGCCCCAAGGCCCAGCACGGCCCCTGCCAGCAGCAGAATGCCGCCCAGTTTCAGAGGCTTTCGGCCCAGCACGGCGGCAAGGAGCCCGCAAACAAAAATTGCCGCAAGCAGCGGCAAAAGCCATGCTTGCGGCAAAAAGGCGCACACCAACTCCACCCCCAGCGCACCGGCGCAAAAGAGGCAGAGCGGGCGTCTCATGATTTAGTGCAGGAAGAGGGGCAGCGGCTCCAGGAAGATGATATCCTTGCGCTCCGCCGCATCACCCTCGGCCAGAACAGCAGCCTGCCCAACGATGGTGCATTTGGTCTGCTCGGCCAGCGCATCCAGCGCCTTCAGCGAACCGCCGGTGGAGATGACATCGTCCACGACCAGCACCCGCTTGCCGTTCATCTTGTCCAGCTCCTTGCGGTCGATGACGAGCTTCTGCTTGCCCGCAGTGGTGATGGACTGGTCCTCGACGACGACCGGTTCCTTCATATAGAGCTTGATGCCCTTGCGTGCGCAGACGTAGGGCTTGCCGCTCTGGCGGCTCATCTCGTGGGCCAGCGGGATGCCCTTGGCCTCGGCGGTGAGCAGGATGTCGAACTCCGGGCACTTCTTCAGCAGCTCGGCGGCAGCGGCCACGGTCAGCTCGGTATCGCCCAGCATGATGAAAGCAGCGATGTCCATGTGGTCATTGACTTTGCAGATGGTCAGTTCACGGGTCAGGCCCGCAACGTTCAGCGTATAGGTTTCAGCCATAACAATTCCCCTTCTCTTTGTAGTTCCGTGTGGTTTTGGCTCAGACGGGCAGTTTTTCGCCGCCCAGCACATGGAAGTGCAGATGCTTCACGGTCTGACCGGCATCCTCGCCGACATTGGAGATGACGCGGTAGCCGTTGTCGAGGCCCTGCTCCCTGGCGAGCTTTGCGATGACGGCAAAGATGTGGCCCAGCAGGGCACCATCTTCTTCGGTCAGCGCAGCGGCGGAAACGATGTGCTTTTTGGGCACGACCAGGAAATGCACCTTCGCCTGCGGGTTGATGTCGTAAAAAGCAACGACCTGATCGTCCTCGTACAGCTTTTTCGAGGGGATCTTGCCCTCAGCGATCATGCAAAACAGACAATCTTCCATGGGAATTGCTCCTTTCGGATCTTTTTTATTCCTCTGCACAGCACCCCTTTTCAGGGGCGCTGACGGAGAGGTTATTTTTTCATGCTCAGCCCAGCTGCTTCTCAACGATGCCCTTGACGGCTGCCAGAGCTTCGTCGATCTTGTTCTCGTCCTTCAGACCGGCCATTGCAAAGTCGGGCTTGCCGCCGCCCTTGCCTCCGGCGATGGCGCTGATCTCCTTGACCAGAACGCCCGCCTTCAGGCCCTTTTCCTGTGCCATCTTGTTGACGGTGACGGCCATGGTGATCTTATCCTCGGCCTTGCCGACCAGAACGGCCACCACAGGGTTGACGGCCTTGTCGCGGACGGAATCGCACATGCCGCGCAGGGTGTCGCCGGAGGTGCCGGTGAAGTAAGCGGAAGCGATCTTCACGCCGCCCACTTCCTCTGCGTCGTCGAATAGGCTGGTGACCTTGGAGGCAGCGATCTTCGCCTTCATATCGTCCAGCTCCTTGCTCATGGCCTTGTTCTCGGCCATGACAGCCTCGGCGCGGGCAGGCAGACCGGCCACATTGTTGGCCTTGAGGGCAGCCGCCACGGTGTGCAGCATCGTTTCCTGCTTGTTGGCGCGCAGCAGCAGGTTCTTGCCGGTCACGGCCTCGATGCGGCGAATACCGGCAGCCACAGAGGACTCGCTGACGATCTTGAAGCCGCCGATCTGGGCGGTGTTCTTGACGTGGGTGCCGCCGCAGAACTCGGTGGACCAGCCCTCGATGTCACCGCAGAACTCGGTGGACCAGCCCTCGATATCGACGACGCGCACGACCTTGCCGTACTTCTCGCCGAACAGAGCCATTGCTCCCAGCTTCTTTGCCTCGTCGATGGGCATCTCCTTCACGGTGACATCCATGGCGTCAAAGATGCGGTCGTTGACGATCTTCTCCACGCGGGCCAGCTCCTCTGCGGTGACTGCGCTGAAGTGGGTGAAGTCGAAGTGGGTGATCTCGCCGTCCTGATAAGAACCAGCCTGGTGCACATGGTCGCCCAGCACTTCGCGCAGAGCAGCCTGCAGCAGGTGGGTAGCCGTGTGGTTGCGGCAGACAGCCATGCGGTATTCCTTGTCGACCTTGGCGGTCAGATGGTCGCCGACCTTGACGATGCCGCTCTCCAGCACACAGGTGTGGACGTAGTAGCCCTTGGGGGTCTTCTTGACGTCCAGCACACGCAGGGAGCAGTCTGCACTGGTCAGCACACCGTGGTCGGCCACCTGGCCGCCCATCTCGGCGTAGAACGGGGTCTTGTCCAGCACGACCAGAACGTCTTCCTTGGCCTGCTCATCGGTGGCGATGGCATCGGTCAGGGTCTCCTCGTCGCTCAGGGCGACCACGACGCCGGTGTCGTTCAGGGTCTCGTAGCCGGTGAAGACAGTCGGCTCCGTGTTCAGGCTGCCGAACAGGTCCTCGCTCCAGCCGGAGATGTTCTTCTTCAGACGCTCGGCGCGGGCGCGCTCCTTCTGCTTCTTCATCTCCGTGTGGAAGCCTTCTTCGTCGATGTCGATGCCCTGCTCCGCTGCGATCTCCTTGGTCAGGTCGAGGGGGAAGCCGAAGGTATCGTTCAGCTTGAAGACATCCAGACCCTTCAGCAGATGCTCGTGGGCCTTTTCCAGGCCGTCGATCATGTTGTTCAGGATGGTCATGCCGGCGTCGATGGTGCGGGCAAAGTTTGCCTCCTCGGTGCCGATGACCTTCTTGATATAGGCGTCGTGCTCACGCAGTTCGGGGTAAGCAGACTCGCTGGACTGGATGACGGTCTCGACCAGCTCCACCAGGAAGGGGCGGCAGATGCCCAGCATCCGGCCATGGCGGGCGGCACGGCGCAGCAGACGGCGCAGCACGTAGCCGCGGCCCTCGTTGGAGGGCAGGATGCCGTCGGACACCATGAAGGTGCAGCTGCGGATGTGGTCGGTGATGACGCGGATGGAGATGTCGTCCTTTGCATTGGCACCGTAGGTCTTGCCCGCGATGTGCTCCACATGGTGCAGCACACTCTGGACGGTATCGACCTCGAACAGGTTGCCGACGCCCTGCATCACGCAGGCCAGACGCTCCAGGCCCATGCCGGTATCAATGTTGGGCCGTGCCAGGCGCTCGTAGTGGCCCTTGCCATCGGCATCGAACTGGCTGAACACCAGGTTCCAGATCTCCATATAGCGGTCGCAGTCGCAGCCCACGCCGCATCCGAGCAGGGGCCGCACGGGCCGGAGCCATGCTCCCAGAAGTTGTCTTCCTTGCCCAGACGGACCATGTGGTCGGGGGCGATGCCCACCTTCTTGGTCCAGATGTCGTAAGCCTCATCGTCCTCTTCGTAGACGGAGATGTGGAGCTTATCCTTGGGGATGGCCATCCACTCGTCGCTGGTCAGGAACTCCCATGCCCAGGGGATGACCTCTTCCTTGAAGTAATCCTGGAAGGAGAAGTTGCCCAGCATCTCGAAGAAGGTGCCGTGGCGGGCGGTGATGCCGACGCGCTCGATATCCGGGGTGCGGATGCACTTCTGGCAGGTGGTCACGCGGTGGCGGGGCGGCTCCTCCTGTGCGAGGAACCACTTCTTCATGGGGGCCATGCCGCTGTTGATGAGCAGCAGGCTGGGGTCATCTTTCGGGACAAGCGGGAAGCTGTCGAGGCGCAGGTGGCCCTTGCCTTCAAAGAAGCTCAGGTACTTTTCGCGCAGTTCGTTCAAACCGGTCCATTGCATAACTGTATCTCTCCTCGTGGTTTTTCCGGCGTCCTCCTCCGGACGCAGTATTTTTATGACAGGCGAAAACAAAAACAGCCTCCGCCCCAACAAAGGGACGAAGGCTGTGTGAAAGCTCCGTGGTACCACCCAAATTGCAGGAGACTCTGCCCCCTGCCGCTTTGTGCGCGGTAACGCTGCGCTGCGTCCGGCTTCTTTCGCCGGAAGCTCCGGGGCGGCTTGAAAAACCCTCTGCCGGAACGCCTTGCAGCCCGAAGCGGGCGTTCTCTCTGGGCGGCATCGTCTGTTTTTCTGACCCCATCGTTGCCATCTGTCATAATCTGTTTTTCCACACAAACGGGCAAATCTCCCCTTTGCGCTCAATTCAGATTATAGCATGGTTGCGGCATTTGTCAAGCCCCTCTCAGGCGCTTTCGCGCCAGCTCTCCCAAAGGGAGAGTCCTTGGCAGGTCGGGCAGGCTGCGCGTTCCCTTACGGCACCCAGATGCGGTGCACTTCCATGATTTTGCCCTCCTGTACTACAAGGGTCGTATTGTACACCGTCCAGTTGTCCGGGTCCGCATTGATTGCAGCCGCCACAGCCTGCGCACCGGTCGTCTCCACCGCATCGGCCTGCGGGTCAGCGGAGCTGTCTTTCAGCACCACATCGTCTGCCAGACTCAGTTCTGTTTCACCGACTTCATAGTAAACCGGATAGTCATCAAATGTTATGGTACGGTAATACTCCGAACCATCCATTAAAATCAGGTCCAGACCACCCTCCTGTTCGATTCCACCGTTGATCGTTACAGCATGATACGGATCGTTCTTCTCGATGCTGGTCACTTCCACTTCGGCATACTGATTTCCCGTCATATATTCTACGTGGAGCCGAATTTTATCGCCTACTTTCAGCGCATCGATGTCGGCTTTCTCGTAGGCATCATAGCTGTAGATTCGGGCTGTGACGGTTCCGTCCTTGACCTCAGAAGCAATATCCGCCGAAACGAATGTGATCGTGTCCGGTGTTTTCGTCACGTCTTCTATGGTAAACCTACCGACAGGTTCCACAACGCCTTCTTCCTGCACACGGGACGAAGCGGGCACAGCACTGTTCGAAGCCGCCGGGCTGCTGGCCGTAGAAGCGGACGCCCCGCAGCCTGCCAGCCCTACGCCGACGGCCAGAGCCGCAGCAAGCATCCATACTTTATAATAGAATCTCATACGAACCCCTTCTTTCTGTGCATCCGATGATACACGCTTTTCACAAAAAAGGACCCCGGAATTTTTCCGTTCCGCTCGCTTGACGGAACGGCTCGGTTCCGCTACAATAAAAACGATTCAAAGACGCATTCTATTTCAAGATAGAGAGGAAAATTTCCGTGAAGATCGTAAAAGTAAAATGTCTTGCCCCCACCCGGCTGGACAATTATCTGATGCAGCAGTTCCCGGCGCTGAATCCGGGCCGCCTGAACAAAGCCCTGCGCGAGAACAAGATCAAGCTGAACGGCAAAAAACAGCCGCTTTCCACCCGCGTGATGGCAGGCGACGAGATCAAGCTGTTCATTCTGGACGAGGTGCTGGACGCCGACAAGCGGGTGGAAGGCCCGGCCTGGAAGAACGCCCGCGGCCCGGCGCAGGTCATCTACGACTGCCCGCAGATCCTGGTGGTGAACAAGCCCGCCGGTCTGGCCGTGGACGGCCCGGAGGACGACACCCTGCTCAACCGCGCGCTGCTCTACCTCAACCAGCAGGGCGAGTATAAGGAGAACGACCTCTACACCCCCGCCCTCTGCCACCGGCTCGATACCGGCACAAGCGGTCTGGTCATCCTCGCAAAGACCCCGGAGGCGGAGCAGCTGTTTCTGGAGGTCATCAAGAACCGCGAGGTCAAAAAGACCTATCTCTGCGTCACCTTCGGCCGCCCTGTGCCGCCGGACGGCACCCTCGGCGGCTACCTGCTCAAGGACGCCGACCGCGGCATCGTCAAAATCGTGGAGGACAAGCAGCCCGGTGCCAAGGACGTGGAGACCCAGTATGAGACCATCGCCGTCTCCGGCCGTCTGGCCCTGCTCAAGGTCCGGCTCATCACCGGCCGCACCCACCAGATCCGCGCCCACATGGCCAGCATCGGCTGCCCCATCCTCGGCGACAGCAAGTACGGCAACAATTCCGCCAACCGCGAACTGAAGCTGAAGTATCAGGCCCTCTGCGCCTGGGAACTTGCCCTCCCCCGCTTCACCCAGCCCGACTTCGCCGACCTTTCCGGCAAAGTCTTCCGCGCCCCGAAACCGTGGTATTATCAGCAAGTGCTGGATGGGACGCTGAAATAATACGCGAATCTGCGGCAGCGCCGCAAATCAACAAACCCCTGAAAATCGGAAAGAGCTCTTCACGCCGCAGGCGGGAATCTCCCGATTTTCAGGGGTTTGTTTCCTTCTTTGGGGTTCCAAGGGGCGAGTAGCCCCTTGGCCGTGCCTCCCGTCCTTGCCGCGCTAAACACGCGGCATTTGCTTCGCAAACCGGACGTCGGCTTAAAAGCCCCGCAGGGGCTTTCATGGCTTCGCCA
>OCQB01001315.1_pt1 | contig 20477 bp, 11 predicted proteins | sample 1538631 | NCBI WGS metagenome assembly OCQB01 (sample SAMN04571713, study PRJEB22368) | human gut metagenome | biome: human gut; material: stool | host: Homo sapiens | place: Luxembourg | collected 2012-10-19
GACGGAAACGGAATCTATGGTGCGGCGTATAATGTATACAATATTATGCTGGTTGGTCTGGATACGACAGATAAAGGCTGGATTGGGAACTCAGACTCTATGATTCTGATCTCTGTTAACTATCGTCTGGAACAGATTTCCATGATTTCCCTGATGCGTGATACCCATGTAATGATTCCGGGAATCGGATACCGTAAGTTGAATGCCACGTATCCCAATGGTGGAGGACCATTGCTTGTCAAGACCGTAGAAGAGAATTACAAGATTGATGTAGACCGATATGTTACGGTGGATTTTGGTTCGATGATCGATATTATCGACGAAATCGGTACCATCGAAATTACTTTTACCCCAAAAGAAGCAGAAAATGCAAACAAAAGTATCAAACAGCAGTGCAGGATACTGGGATTAAAATCTAAAAAATATCTGATTCCGGGTGAGGGAACCTATGAATGTAATGGTATGCAGGCGGTGGCTTATGCACGTATCCGAAAAGTAGGTAATTCCGATTATCAGCGCACAGAACGTCAGAGAGAGGTACTGTTAAAACTTCTTGATAAAGTAAAGGCTATGAGCTTTGAAGATCTGGATCGTCTGGCAACCCGTCTGCTTCCGTTACTGACACATAACGTACCGGAAAGTGAGTTCTGGGGTTTACTGGCAAAAGCGCCGACATTGATGAAGTATAAAATTATTTCCGATCGCATTCCTTATGATGGTATGTATCATGGCTACAACGGGGATCTCGTTCCGGACTGGGAGCCTACCGTACGAAAATTGAAAGAGACGATTTATGGTGCGGATGTACTGGATGAGGAAGGAAATGTGGTGACACCGACGCAGGAGACAGAAACAGCAGATACCACAACCGGAAGTGAAACAGATACACAGAATACAGAATCAACAGGCGATTCCGGTCAGATTACCATGGAAGCAGAAATCGGAACGGGAGATTCGTCCGCACAGATTATCCGTGGAAATGATGCAGATGGGCAGGTAGAGGAAAGCCTGCAGAATAACAGTGGGAAAAAAGCTGCTGTGATAGCGGATAATACAGGTACCGCGGAGAGTACAGGCGGAACGATGAATGAAAAAAAACTGAAGAATCCGTATACTGATCCTGTCTTTGTCCTGCGGGTTCCACAGGCGCCGGAGGAAGAGGATAGCAAACTGGTCGACGGTGATTATCAATGGCAGAAACCTAAAGTGAGCAGGGGAATCCAATAATAAAAAGAGCAGAAAATTTTATGGAGCACATAAAGTTTTCTGCTCTTTTTGTGGGAAATGAGTTAAAATCCGTGGGTGCATAAGATCCTGGCTGCTGCGACAGCAGCAAAATCCGGTGTGGTATGTTTTGTCTGGTTTGTAGTTGAAAATCAGACAACAATCTGTCATACTAAGGGAAGTGAAGAAATGTATTTCTGAAATATCAGATACCGAATTTTCAGGGATACAGGAAAGAAGGGCTAATAATGAAGGTATTTGCACATCGAGGATTCAGCGGAAAATATCCGGAAAATACTATGCTGGCATTTAAAAAAGCGGAAGAAGTTGGCTGTTATGGCATCGAGTTGGATGTACAGCTGACGAAAGACGATGAGATCGTGATCATGCATGATGAGACCATTGACCGAACGACCAGTGGAACAGGAAATATTCGTGATTATACGTATCAGGAATTGTGTCTTGTTGACTGCTACGGAAAGTTTGAAGGAAAATATGACTTTCAGCGGATTCCAACGCTGCGGGAGTATCTGACCTGGGTAAAGGATACGGGACTGGTTACCAATATTGAACTGAAAAACAGTGTGTATTACTACGAACACCTGGAAGAAAAAGTAATCGATATGGTGCGGGAATTCCAGATGGAAGACCGCGTGATTTTTTCTTCCTTTAATCTGGTATCCATCAACAAATGCAAGAAAATGCTGCCGGAAGTTCCAATGGGATATCTGATGGAAGCACGGATGGATAATATGGGATTTTTCACAGAAGAAAATGGTGTGGAATATTATCATCCGGATAAGAACTTTCTGACAGAAGAGATGGTGCGGGATTGTCATGCGCATGGGATTGGTGTCAATGTGTGGACTGTCAACAAAAAAGAACTCATGGAACAGTTAAACAACTGGAACGTCGATGGTATTTTCACAAATTTCCCGGATCGGGCCAAAGAACTGGGACTTGAAAAATAAAAAATCGTAACTGTCCGTATCTTTCGCAACGGCTGTTGAATAGTTAAAAAAACTAATGTCCTGTTCTAGAGCGTGTCTGAAAAATCATTTCCGCAATCTGCAAGCCCCACTTTGCGGTATATTTTACCCTCATTCGGTTGCCGTAGCCCGCTACGCCGCCCTCATTCGGATAAAATCTCCCACAAACTGGGACTCGCAGCTCACGAAAAGCCTTTTCCAAACACGCTCTAGGACTTTCCCTTACGAAATTTTTGTGGAGAAGTTCCGTAGAGTTTTCGAAAAGTCCGGAGAAAGACCTTATAATTGGTAAGACCGTGTTTTTCCATCAGTGAAGTGATGGTATCGTCACAGGCAGAGAGATCTTTAGCCAGGTGAATGGTGCGGACATCGTTCAGATATTCCAGGAAGGTCTGACCAGTGTATTTTTTAAAAAGCCTGCAAAAGTATTCCCTTGAGACTGCGAGCAGGGAGGCTGCGGTATCCAGTGTCAGATTTTCCTGATAATGTTCCCGGATCCATTGCATGACACGGGTAATCCGCAGTCGGTCACGATCACTGTCGGCTGTGACAGTGGAAGCAGTAGTGGTGCAGTGATCCCGACAGAGAATATATAAAAATTCATATAATCTTGCGGTGAACAGCAGCTCATAATGGTGCGGCTGCTCCTGAAAAATAGTTTCCATGGCATGAAGAGCAGAAAAGAGCTGCGCGTTCTGCTTACTTTTTGTGTAAGGAATCAACGTATCAAATCGTAACTGATCAAAGTCCGGCAGATAAGAGCGAAGCTGTCTGGCAGAAATCTGGAGAATCAGATAGTGACAGCCCGGTGTTCTGGTCATGTGAAGATCTCCGGAGTTGATGATCATGAGATCGCCTGTATGAAGTTCATATTCCACGGCCTGTACAATAGCAGAAAGAACACCATCTTTAATGTAGAGAATTTCCACATATTCATGCCAGTGTGCCGGGAAGACTCCGGCGGGAGAGAGTACCGGCTCAAAGCGCACCTGCAGATGACCGGTTTCCCGAATCGTTTCATAATATTGCAATTCCATAAAACCTCCTGTTAAGAAAAAGGTAACTGTTCAGTACCTTCACAGTTACGAGCCAAAATGCATAAAAAATCACCTTCGGTGATGGCATTTTGGCTTGTATGTCTCGGGATTTTGACATATTCATGTCAAAACACCTCGCGGGACAGTGGCTACTGAATAGTTACAGAAAAAGAAACTTTTCGAAAGAGAAAGAAAAGTCCCGAAAAATGTAATAAGTGAATATATAATTCGAAAATATCAAATAAGAAACAAAACTTTGAAAAAATCATATCAAAAAATATGAAAAATATCAATATCAACCTAAAATAAGATAAAAAGATACTAGTATATTTACAGAAAATAAGCGATAATAACATCAGAAGTCTGTGTCACAGAACATGGAGATTGTGACAGAAACAAGATAGAGTAACGCAGAAAATTGGGAGGTAAGTAACAGATGAAAGCAAAAGTGAGAACGTTCAGCGGAACAACATCCAACGAGATAACACAGCGTGAGATCGCTAACCGTGCCCTTGCAAGAAAAGCGGCAGCAGAAGGATTTGTCCTTCTGAAAAATGAGGGACATTTTCTTCCGGCTCCAAAAGGTGGAAAGATTGCACTGTATGGTGCGGGGGCAGTCAAAACTATCAAGGGAGGTACCGGTTCGGGTGATGTCAATGAGCGTGATTATGTGACCATCGCACAGGGAATGAAGAATGCCGGATACGAAGTAACTACAGAGGGCTGGCTGGATTCTTATGTGAAGATCTATGATCAGGCAAGAGAAGACTGGAAGGCAGCGATCCTGAAAAAGGCAGAAAAGATGGAAAGTCCAAATGCGTTCTTTGAGGCCTATTCGTCCACCCCGTTCTTCATGCCGTGTGGAGAAAAAATCGATGTGGATGCAGCGAAAGCAGACGGTGCAGATACTGCTGTATTTGTTATGGCACGTATCGCAGGGGAAAACAAAGACCGTTTTGATAAAGAAGGAGATTATTTTATCTCCGAAGAAGAAAGAGTATTGTTGGCACAGGTATGTGAGAGCTATAAAGATGTGGTGCTGGTGATCAATACAGGCGGTCTTATGGATCTCGCGTTTGCCGATACATTTGACAATATCCGTTCCATCGTACAGTATGTACAGGCCGGACAGGAAGGCGGCAATGCATTTGCCGATGTGTTTACCGGAGCGGTGACCCCGTCCGGAAAGATGACAGATACCTGGGCGAAAACATACAATGATTATCCGGGTGCCGAAGTATACAGCTACAAGAGTGGCGATCTGACAAAAGAACGATATGAGGAAGGAATCTTTGTGGGATATCGTTACTTTGATACTTTCTTGGTACCGGTTCGTTATGGCTTTGGTTATGGTATGTCTTATACCGATTTTGTGATCACAGCAGGAAAAGTAAGTGTCAGTAATCCGGGAACCATGGATCCGAAGGTTTCTGTGGAAGTTACTGTGAAAAATACCGGTGATACTTATGCAGGAAAAGAGGTTGTACAGATCTACGTATCCTGCCCGCAGGGAGAACTGGTGAAAGAATTCCGCAGACTGGCAGGATTTGGCAAGACAAAACTGCTGGCACCGGGAGAAGAACAGCAGATGACCATTACGTTCCCGCTGTACCAGCTGGCATCATACAGTGAGGACCAGGCAGCATGGATTCTGGAACCGGGCAAATACGGTATCTGGGTTGGTAATGAGTTAAATACTTCCGTACTCAGTGGTGCATTAGAACTGGATCAGGAAGCAGTGATGGTACAGTGTGAAAATATCTGTCCGTTAAAAGAAGAGTTAAAAGAGATCATGCCATTTGCTAAAAAGGTACAGGCGAGAGAACTGGCATGGCATGAGGAACTGAAAGCAAAAGGAATCGTGCCGGTTGTAGTGAAAGCAGCAGACATTCCGACAGAAAAAGTGGATTATCAGAAGATTCCGGAAGTGCTGCCGGGAAGAGCCGGAGAGATTGTTGAACAGATGTCCGAGGAACAGTTGGTGCAGATGGCTACCGGAGACCCTGGAAAAGATCAGGGTAATGCGCTTGGTTCAGCAGGTATCTCCGTACCGGGTTCTGCTGCAGAGACACCTCTGGTGGCAGCAGAAGAACCATGGAATGTGGCAAGTATCGCACTGGCTGACGGACCTGCAGGCCTGCGTCTGAAAAAAGAATATCAGGTAGAGAACGGCCGTATCGTTCCGACCGATTTCCTGTCTGCGCTGGAGGGCGGATTCTTCGCAGCATCAAAAGAAAAGAGAGGAACTTCTTATTATCAGTACTGTACCGCGATTCCGGTAGGAACTCTTCTGGCACAGACCTGGAATCTGGACCTTGTTCGTGAACTCGGTGAAATGATCGGCCACGAGATGGAATTGTTCGGTATCACCCTCTGGCTGGCACCGGGTATGAACATTCACAGAAATCCGCTGTGCGGAAGAAACTTTGAATATTATTCCGAAGATCCGCTGCTGGCCGGTATGATGGCTGCTTCCATGACACTGGGTGTACAGAAAGTACCGGGATGCGGAACAACGATCAAACATTATGCATGCAACAACCAGGAAGACAACCGTATGGGTTCGGATTCTATCCTGTCCGAGAGAACCCTCCGTGAGATCTATCTGAAAGGATTTGAGATTGCAATCAAGGATGCACAGCCAATGTCCATCATGACATCCTACAACCTGATCAACGGCGTACATGCTGCGAACTGTTACGATACCTGTACGAAAGCAGCAAGAGACGAGTGGGGATTTGCCGGAGCGATTATGACCGACTGGACCACTACCAACGTACAGATCCAGGGCGAGTGTACTGCAGCAGGCTGTATGAGAGCCGGCAATGACATGGTTATGCCGGGAATGGAAGAAGATCATGAAAACATCCGCAAAGAGCTGAAGGAAGGTACACTGGATATCCGTGAACTGAAGAGATGTATCTACAATACCGTAAATATCATCCTGCAGTCCAACCAGTATGAGGAGGCCGTAAGCTATGAAAATCAGTTTGACGGACTGGGTGAGTGGCTGACAGTAAAATAAACATGGAATAAGATCACGGGTGGTAATCTGTGATGTGATGAAAGTTCGCCGGAGGCAGTAGGTTCCGGCGGACTTTTTGCGTCCTGTAGGGCAATTCTTGTTTTCGCAGTAGCCACAGGTAAGGACGTTATGATATAATGAGCGTTAGCGAGCGGGAGTTATATACGGAGGAAACTGGATATGATGAGAAATAAAGAAGTACTGAATGAAATAAGAAAGCAGAGCCGGACTCTGATCGAAGAAAAACGTGATAAATTTGTCAAGCAGAGCCTGCTTTCAGATGAATTCATCGATATGATGCAGAGAAACCGGAAACCGTTTGATCTTTTGATGTCCTATTATCAGTGTGCGATCATGGAGATCGAGACAAAATTTAAGGTGTTAAACGAAGAGTATTCTCTGGAATACGATAAAAATCCGATCGAAGGGATTAAAAGCAGAATCAAATCCTACGACAGTCTGTTAAAGAAGATCCGTAGAAAAGATATTCCGATGACACTGGAATCCATTGAGAAAAATATCACAGATATCGCCGGTGTGCGGGTCATCTGTTCCTTCCCGGCCGATATTTATGAAGTGGCAGACAGCTTTTTGCGACAGGATGATATTACGCTATTAGAGCGCAAAGACTATATCCAGAATCCGAAACCAAGCGGCTACCGAAGTCTCCATCTGATTGTACAGGTTCCCATTTTCCTGCAGGATGAGAAAAAACCGGTGACGGTGGAAGTGCAGTTCCGTACGATCGCGATGGACTTCTGGGCCAGTCTGGAACATAAGATGCGTTATAAAAAGAACATTCCGGCTGAGCAGATGAAGTACTTACAGGACGAACTGTACGACTGTGCCGAACAGAGTGCGGCACTGGATAAACGAATGCAGAGTATCCGTAATCTGATCGCGGAGAACAAAGAAGAAGAGGAAGAAACGAAGGGATTTTTCCTTCCACTCTTTTAAAATTTCCTGCAGCAGACCGGTGAAAAATCTGAAAAAAACGTGAACTTTATGAAAAGCGTGTGAATTTGCTGCCAGCCGGGAAAAATTATGGTAGAATAAGTGTCAGTGAGTGAAAAGAAAGAGGGAATACTATGCCATATTATTTTTATGATGCAACTTATATACTGGTACTGATCGGTGCGCTGATCAGTATGTTTGCTTCCTGGAATGTGCAGAACACGTTTCGGGCGTACAGCAGAGTCTGGAACAGCAGAAACATCCCATCGCAGGATATTGCACAGATGATCCTTCACGATGCCGGAATCTATGATGTGCGGATCGAGCGGATCCGCGGTGATCTGACCGACCATTATTCGCCGAATGAAAAGGTTCTTCGTCTGTCGGATTCGGTATACGGATCGACCTCCGTAGCGGCGATCGGTGTGGCCGCCCATGAGTGTGGGCATGCGATCCAGCATCAGGAGGGATACGCACCGTTAAAACTGCGTTCTTTTTCTGTACCGTTGGCCAATATCGGCTCCCGGCTTTCCTGGCCGATTATCGTACTGGGACTGATCCTGGGATGGTCCGGGTTACTGGAGATCGGTATTCTGTTATTTGTATTTGTGGTAGCTTTCCAGCTGATCACACTTCCGGTGGAAATCGATGCTTCTCACCGTGCCATTCGGATCCTCGAAGCAAAACAGCTCTTTGGCGATCAGGAATTACAGGGTGCGAAAAAAGTCCTGACAGCCGCAGCACTTACTTATGTGGCAGCACTTGCATCGGCGATCCTGCAGCTGGTTCGACTGATCCTGATTTCCAGACGGAATGATGACTGAGAAAAAATGAAAAAAACAGGAAAAGAATAAAACGGAAATATGAAAACAGCTACGCCCGTTCAGACAGGCAGGTAACAATGGAAACCTGGAATGTCTGAGCGGGCGTATTTGTTGTTCGTCGAAGTCTGTGAATGTAGAAAATAGCGAAGAGAATTTAAAAGAATATAGTAAATATATCTTGAATTTCGAAAAAAATATATGCATAATAATCAATAAATGGTAACCAAACAATTGACAAAAGAGACCGGTACAGGAGGCAAAATTCGAGTGACGACGGAAGAGCTTGTAAAACAGATCTGCAAAGAGCAGGGGATAAGTGTGGCAAAGCTGGCGGCTGCATTGGGGCAGTCACGACAGAATTTTTATAAAAAGTTACAACGGGATACGCTGACCGCGCAGGAATGGCAGGAGGCAGCGAAGGTACTGGGAGTGGAATTTGATCAGGGCTTTGTGCTTCCGGACGGAACCAGGATGGGAGTTTCCGAAAAGAGGGAGAAACGCACGGTACTGCCACTGATGGGAAGTGCATTTTTACCGGGAAAAGCAGAAGAGACGGTGAAACAGTTTGAAGATCCTAAACTTCAGGAAATTGCATGGGGAGAACTGTATTTTTTCAGGGCACAGGCAGAATCCTGCATTCAGAGTGTGGAAAAATACCAGACCAGTGAAGATCCCATACTGCGTCTCTCTGCAGATATGCTTTCTACTTTTGCGAACTTTACCCTCGGGAATGGGAAGGAAGCGCAGATGGCAAGGAAAGATGTGGCACAGATTCTCAGAAAATATCTGGAAAAAGAAGAAGATCCGGAAACCATCGCCTCCTGTCTGTTCGCATATTACGTGACCAGTGTTCTGATCCATATCCTGCCGGAAGAGGGAACACCACCGCTGGATCGTTATCTTTCGTATCTTCCGGTCGGGCAGCGGTTGTTCGCGATCAGTATGCTGGGGCATGTCGCCTATCTGAAGGGAGAATATGCCAGAGCGCAGGGAATGGTGCAGACAGCGATGGCAATGACAGAAAAAATCTATCCGATCCCGATGATCTATCTGTATTGTGTGGCAGCCATGTGTCAGATCAATCAGAAAGATCAGGAGGGCGCAAGACAATCGGTAACTGAAGGGTGGGAGATGGCGAGAAAAGACAAATTCCTGGAACCGTTTATTGAATATCACGGATTGCTGCAGGGGGTACTGGAAGCCAGCATAAGAAAAAGTGAGCCGGAGGTCTATAAGAAACTGGTGGACGGAGTAATCGCTTTCAGCCGCGGCTGGATGAAAATCCATAACCCACAGATGCAAAAAGCAGTGACGGATCTTCTGACACCGCTGGAATATTCCATCGCGATGCTTGCCTGCAGGGACTGGACAAATCAGGAGATAGGAGAACATCTGGGACTTTCGGTGAATACGGTAAAACATTATGTATCCGGGATACTGGAAAAGTTACATATCGACAAAAGAGAGAAAATAAAGGAATTTGTAAATCAATAAGTGAAAAAAGAAGTGTCTGTTTTTGAAACTATATAGAAAAAACAGGCACTTTTTTTTGATTGAACGGGCATGTTATGGCACTTCTGATTTTGCTAAAATATAGAAAAATGTGAAACTGTCAGATGCGAAAAGTGTTATCAGATACAAATTAAGCGCGAATATGGCAGTGAGGAAAATGCAAAAAGGAGAGGAAGTGTACATATGAAAAAACGTCTGATCAGTCTGTTACTGAGTGTGGCAGTACTTACGACATCCGTTCCGGTGTCGACATTCGCTGATCCTTCTGCCGGACAGGAGCCGGCGGTCTCATCGGAGGAGAGTCAGGAGAGGGGAATTGACTATAAGAAAAACGGGGGAACTTTTCAGGAAAACTATCAGGCTCCTTCGGAATATCCGACTGCTGAGCTGCCGGGAGCGGAAGACATCAGAAAACCGGGGTATGAATTCGGTGGATGGTACGACAACCCGGAACTGACAGGGAAAGCAGTTACCGGTCTGGATACGGAAGATTATGAGGGGAATGTAGTTCTGTATGCCAGATGGATCGAACGGTATTATCAGGTGGATATTCCCAGTGAAGTATCTGTGGGGCAGGATTCTTTTACCCTGAAGGCAAAGTCCGGAGGTTTTTATGAGAACGATCAGCTCAGTGTGGCGGTACATTCGGAAAATGACTGGAAGCTGAAGTCCGACAACCATGAGGTGAGCTATGAGCTTCGCGATAAGGATACCAATAAGATCGTGGAAAATGATGCGGTTATCGCCAGCTTAAGTGCGGATACGAAGCAGACCAACAGAACGTTTGCTGCGGAACTGACCCAAAAAGCCAACTATACCGGTGATTACAGTGATCAGCTGAACTTTGATATTTCATTCAGGGAAACAGAATATACGATCCAGTATGTAACGGACGGAGGCATGGTTTACAGGGATAATCCGGATAAGCCGGGGGAAAGCATGGAGATCACCCAGCAGAAACTTCCGGCGGGAACCACGCTGAATGATCTGCCGCTGGCAGTCCGAAAATCCAGTACCTTCGTTGGCTGGTGTTACGACCGGGAATGTACGGATTATGTGGACAGTGAAGACAGACTTCTCGGGGATCTTACGTTATATGCAGCGTATACCGATATGCAGCCGATGGAGTCCGTCACCATGGATACATATGCCCGTGCCTATGATGTGGCAACGGATTTTGCCATCGGCATCACCAATACCGGGGATGTACTGGATAATACAGAGATTCTTGCGGCATGCAAGATTAAAAATGTCAGCGACCCGTCGGAAGAGATCACGCTGGCCGTTACCCGGGGAGAGGACAATACCTGTACCGTTAGCAATCCGAAAGGCTGGCAGCCGGGCGCTTCCTACAAACTGACGCTGAAAAATGGTCAGCTGTATTTTACCGGATTTGACAAAACGATCCGGGAATATGATTTTACGGTTTATCGGGAAGAAACAAAGAATGTGGAACTGAACCGGAAGATCCGGTATATCCATACACGGGAACTGAGTAACCTGACCGTCAACGGAAAAGCGGCGGATTCCGTTTCTGTGGCAGTCATGACGGTAGGTGTAGACGGAGAGATTCAGGGAGAGGGAAGCGATACGACCGGTTCCTTTACCTATACAAAGGATTCGTTACAGACGGGGGATATCGTCGGTGTCTATTCCGGCGATGTGATCCCGTCCATGGATCTGGCAGCAGGTGACAACAGTGATGTCTCTTACTTTGAGATCACCGGATGCAACGGCAATCAGTACGAATACCGGGGAGCAAAGGCGGAAGATGTTTTATTTACGCCGGATGTATTTCCACTGGAAAAAAGTAAAGATCAGGATGGAGATTCTGACAACCATTCGGTTACTGTGGCAGTCGGTGAACTGACCTTCGGAGATGACGAGATGAGTCAGGCACTGAATCTGGATGAAAGCACCACCGTGGATCCGGGTGACTACCTGGCACTGTATACCGATCTGAACAGCGGAACGCCGGAGTACGGAGAGATCACAAAAGTAGAGCAGAGTGGTACGGATTATATCCTGGCATATCAGACGGTTTCTTTCGAAGAGATGCAGGCGGCTATGGATGTGTATCAGAAGGACCAGGTGGAAGGAGACGATCTGTTAGAAGAAACAGACCGGGAGAACCTGGAAGAACAGATTCAGGTTCAGGCGATGGAGAGCGGATTCGCACAGGATGTGGCGGACCGGATCGGTGCTGCGGCGATCGCTACCGATTCCTTTGAAGAACTGGAAGCCTCTCTGGAGGAAGAACTTGGTGCGGATGTTTCTGTGAAATATACAGACGAAAATCAGAGTAACGAAACAGAAGAAGAAAATACTCTGATCGGGGATATCGCACCACAGAGTCTGCCGGAAAGTGGCAGCCTGATTCCAAAAACTTATGCGAGAAAACCGGGAGGAACGGGAACCGGCAAACCGATCGTGACAGTCAGCCTGGGAACGGTCAGAGCCAATCTCGGTACAACACTGAAACATTTTGACGGAGATGTCAGCGGCGTGCATCTGGCACTGGAGATTCCGGTGCTGGTAAATATCCATTTGAATGCCAAAGCAAATATCCAGATCACTGTAACTTCCACCTTCGAGCAGGAAGTCCGGGTGGATATTAATGTAGACGGAAAAGCGGTCTGGAAAGTATGGAAGATTTTCCCGTATATCGCAGATTATAAGGTGACAGCGTCGCTGGATCTGTATGAGTACACCGGCATTGCTCTGGATGTGAACTTTAAGACCGTGGAGGGCGAGGGCAGCTCCGGAGGTTCCAACAAAGGCTCCAAACTGCGAAAAGGTGTCAATAAGATCGCCGGAGAGCTGAAGAGCATGATGGAAAACGGAGAAGAGTATATCACGGACAAGACGAAATTCTCTGGAAGCCTGGGCGATGAGGAAGAGGGAGAAGAAATCTCCGTTTCCAAGAGCCTGGCACAGCGGTACTCGGAACTTCTGGCAGATGAAGGCGACTGGGTGGAAATCTATAATCGCCTGCTGGTAGATAATCATTTTCGGGTACTGGCGATTATTGATATAGAAGTGAAACTGGAATTTGTGGTTTATGCCAATATGAACATTTCTATTGGAATGTCTTACTGGTATAAGAACGCAAAACGATATGTATTCTCTCTGAAAGTGATGGATCGGACCGCAACCAGCGATACAATCGATCTGTGTGAAGAGCAGTATGAACTGACTGCCTATGCGATGGGTACGCTGGGACTGAAAGCCGGTGTGCGGCTGACGGTAGCGGTGGGACTCCTTTCCACAAGACTGGCAAGTGTCGGTATCACGGCAGAGGTAGGCGGCTATGCACAGCTGTGGGGCTATCTCTACTACGAACTGAAGTACACCGCATCGAACGGCAGAACGACAAGAGCCATGGGAGCGATGTATCTGGAGCTTGGCATCTATCTGGAGATCAAATTCCTGGCACAGGCGCTGGCGAACTCCTTTACCTATAATCCGACCTTGTATGAAAATGAATGGCCGCTGTACACGGTGGGACATCTGGAAAATGTTCTGGACTTTGCCTATACACAGGCGGATGTCAAAGACATCAAGATGAAGCGGGATGTGAAAGCGGTACAGCTGTCGGATGAATATTTCCGGATGCAATATATGGATATGAAAGAAGGACTGGATGATGACGGAAATTACCGGGAGAAAATCTACGATGACAGCACAAAATACTTTAACATCGTCATGACCAATCCGGCATTCTCCTATGACCGGGACACCAATGTGATCTCCGTGGATCCGGGAACAGAACCGGAACAGGACGGCGAGATGATCATTACCTGGAAAAATCAGGAAGGAACCTTCAATACACAGCCACTGACCATAAAGATTCGGTTACACTGGGATAACCTGCGGGATGGCTATTATATTGCCTTTGACAGCCAAGGCGGCTCCTATGTGGATACCATCATGGGCAAATACAATTCCGATATTGAAAAACCGGAAGATCCGGTGAGAACGGGTTACCGGTTTGCGGGATGGTACGAAGATGAAGAACTGACAACACCATATACGATCCCTGCGAAGATGCCGAACAAAGAGCGAATGGTTTATGCAAAATGGGAAGCAGAAGATGTGGGCTATCAGGTTGTTGAATATCTGGAAGGAACCAACGGTGTCTATGAGGCACAGGATCCGATCAGTTACAGCGGACTGACCGACACGGAAGTGACACCGAAACCTGTAGAACACGAAGGATACGAAACACCGAAGGAAAAGACCGAGACGGTACGGGCAGACGGAACAACCGTGGTCAAATATTATTATCCACGGGAAGAGTACCATCTTACCTTCCTGATGGAAGAAAACGGAGAGACGGTCGCAAGTGATGACTATCGCTATGGAACATTCCTGACGGCTCCGGCAGTGTATCGGCCGGGATATGAATTCCAGGGCTGGTCCCCGGAAGTACCGGAGAGTGTGCCGGCAGGAGATATGACCTATACCGCAACATGGAAAGCTTCCGACGGTATCCCGTACGCAGTGAGGTACTACGTGGAAGAACCGGAAGAAGGCGGATATACCTTAAGTGAGATCAAAACCATGACCGGAACCACCGGTAAGACGGTCACCGCGCCGGAGGGGGATTACAGTTCTGTGGTCTACCACCGGAAAGGCAATCTTGCCAGCGGTGAAGTAAAAGCAGACGGAAGTCTGGTGCTGAAGGTTTATTATGATCTGAACACCTATACACTGACGTACGATCCGAAAGGTGGAACGTTAGACGAAACGACCCTGACAGCAAGACCGGGAGAGAGAATCGGCGTTCCGATACCGGTGAAAGAAGGGTATACCTTTGAGGGCTGGTATCTGGATGAAGAGTATCAGCAGTCCTTTGGCGAGACGATGCCGGATCACGATCTTACGGTTTATGCAAAATGGGAACAGCAGACGGTCAATTATACGGTAAGACATTACCAGGAAAAACTCTGGAGCATTACCGGAAATGAAGAGATTCCTTATAAACGGGAATTTGATGCGAAAAACTATGAACTGACAGAGGAAGAATCCTTTGCTGCACATGCAGGAGACAGCGTAACGCCGGAAGTGAAATCGTATACCGGATTTACTGCACCGGAAAAACAGACGGTGGAAGTTCTTGGTGACGGAAGCCTTGTGGTAAATTATTATTACACAAGAAATACCGGTCTGCTCCTTCTGGAAGTGACTGGAAATCCCGGCGGAAAAGAATTTGCCCGGGTTCAGTATGTACCATATGGCACGCCGATCGGCGAGATAGAAGCTGTAGTAAACAAACAGAACGATCGGGCAGGATATACTTTCGAAGGCTGGTATACAGACGGAAACCATCAGAATCCTTTTGACGGTATCATGCCGGCAGTGGATGTGAACACAGAGGAACCGGATGCCTGGAACGATGGTTTTAAAATTTATGGAAAATGGACCCCGGTTCCGAGTGAGTACCGCGTGGAACATTACCAGCAGAATCCATTCGATCCGAGTTCGTATATCCTGGTGGAAGAAGAGACAAAGACAGCCCTGACGGATACCGAGGTGACACCGGAAGTGAAATCTTATCCGGGATTCCAGTCTCCGGAAGCGAAGACCTTATGGATGACCGGCTACGATGTGGCATGCATGCAGTACTACTATGACAGAAACAGCTATCCGGTTACTTATGTGAAAAATAACGGGGAAGCCGATGAGACAGCAGATGTGATGTATGGAGCAGTTATTTCGGAGGTTCCGAAATACTCCGGACATGCATTTGCCGGCTGGTATGAAGACGCAGCCCTGACGGTTTCCTTTGAAGGAAAAACCATGCCGATGCATGCACTGACCCTGTATGCGAAGTGGGAACCTGGAAAGAAGACTTATCAGGTGGTTCATCAGTTACAGAGTGCAGACGGATCGGATACCTGGGAGACGGCAGAGACAGAAACCTTTACCGGAACAGCCGGAGATTCGGTGGAACCGGAAGTAAAGGCGTATGCTGGATTTGCCGCACCGGAAAAACAAAGCTGTACGCTGACCGTTTCCGATGATCCGGATACCATCACCTACCGCTACCGGCGTAATTCCTATCAGGTAACCATGGTGACAAATAACGGAGATCCGGCGACCGAAAAGACATACCTTTACGGAACCCGGGTGGAAGAGATACCGAAGCGGGAAGGCTATTCCTTCGATGGCTGGTATCAGGATGCAGGTCTTACGAAAGTATTTGACGGAACAGTTCCGGCCCAAAACAGTACGATTTACGCAAAATGGGAACCGAGAGCAACGTATTACTGGGTAAAATACAGCCTGCAGAACGCAAACGATGACGGCTATACGGTTGCATCCATGGAATCTCTGTTAGGCAGGACGGAAGATGTGGTGACACCGGAAGTACGCAAGTTCGAAGGATACGTATCTCCACAGCCACAGACCGGACAGATCGAAGGCGGAAAGGTTCTGGTGATCGAGTATCTGTATGAACGTGAAGTACATACCTTACAGCTGGAAAATAATGACGGAACGGAACCAAAACAGCTGCAGATGAAACAGGGTGCAGCGATTCCGGCACCATCCCTGCGGAAAGGGTATACCTTCCTGGGCTGGTATACAGACAGCACCTTGCAGACCGCGTATACCGGAAACATGCCGAAGGAAGATCTGACGCTGTATGCAAACTGGGAAGCAAATACAAGAACCTACACAGTAAAACATTATCTGCAAAAAGCAGAGGGGGACGGTTACCAGTGGGTGACAACACAGAACCCGAAGGGCAAGACGGATGAAACGGTAACGCCACCGGTCAATACAACCTATGGCGATGAATATGAATTACCGGAACCGCAGACCGTAACCATTTCTGCCCAAGAGCAGACTGTGGTAACCTACTATTACAAACGCAAAGTACACAAACTGACCTTTGAACCGGAAAACGGAGAGAAGGCACAGATTGTGGAAGGTCGTGTCGGTGCCACACTCAATGTGAAACAGCCGGTTCGAAAAGGATACACCTTCACAGGCTGGACACCGGAACTTCCGGAGAAGATCCCGAATGAGGATGTAACCTATCAGGCACAGTGGAGGAAGAACAGCTATCTGGTGCAGTTTGTGAGTGAGGGAACGGTACTCAAGGAATATACACTTTCTTATGGGGATGCGATCCCGGCTCAGGAGGAACCGACCAGAGAAGGATATACGTTCGTAAGCTGGGATAAAAACGTACCGGATACCGTATCCGATGAAAATGTGAAAAACGGAAAACTGGTCTTTAAGGCAGTATGGAAAGAAATAGCATATACCATCAGCTATAATCTGGCAGGAGGAAGCCTTCCGACCGGAAAGACCAATCCGACAACATTCACCATCAACAGCAAACCGATGGATCTGGTACAGCCAAAACGGGAAGGCTATACGTTTGAAGGATGGTCAGGAACCGATATCAAAGAAAAAGATACACAGGTTACGGTTACCGCCCGCCCGTTGAAAGACAGAACCTATACGGCAAACTGGAAAGAAAATTCCTATACGATCGTTTTCAATGTAGAAGGTGAAGTAACAAGGGGAGAGATGAAAAATATCCCGCTTCGTTATACACAGGAAACCACGATACCGAAAAACGGATATGTGTGCGGAGGCTATAAGTTTGTCGGATGGAGAACCGGTGGAAAGAAAAGTGAGCAAAAAGTATATCAGCCGGGAGACAAAGTCAGCAGACTTTGTGCGACCAATAATGGAACGGTCAACCTGTACCCGATCTGGGAACCGTGCGAATATACGATTACGTTTGACTATCAGACCGGTAATAAACGGGAGAAAGTAACATGCAAATATAAAGAAACATATACGTTCCCGACCGTAAACAGACTCGGATGGACCTTCGAAGGCTGGAGCCGGTCCGCGGGTTCGACAAATGTGATCAGCTATGCACCGAATGTTAAAACGGCTGTATTTGAGGATGAAAAGGATCTTACTTTATATGCGGTATACAAACCGATAACTTCAGCTGTTTTTACGGGACAGACGGAACACAAATACTTTATCACGGATGAACATGAACTGACTATTTTTACTTTCTTTATTCAGGGGGACAGAAAGGTTGTAACAACCGGTGATTATGGACTTCATCCATCCTGGTATAATTTGTATCTGCCGGATATCTCCATGGATGCAGCACGCCTGTATCAGAAGATGAAGATAAAAGTCAGCTATAAGATTGATGAAGAAGAAAATGGATGGGCAGATCTGAGATTAAGTTATCAGTTACAGGATGGCACATATTATGACAACGTAGAAACGCGGGCAAATGATATTGGAAAATGTGATGGAGAAACGGTATCGCATACATTTGAAATTACCCGTAAAAATGGAGTGGATTTAAATTATTTCATGTTGGTATTTGATGCACATGGAAACAACGCAGATGAATACTACATGAGCAATCTGAAAGTAGAAGTGAATCTGGAATAATGCGTAAGGGGGAAGAAGATTGAATAACAACAGAAGAAAGATAGGAATCGGAATCGCCGTGTGCGCATGCGTTCTGCTGATCGGAGCCGGTCTGTATCTTACGAGAAACACAGGAATCCCCGGATTCGGCCTTTGTGCCGGATCTGGATCCTGACGATTCCACGCAGGAGGCAAAGGAGAGTGATCCGCCGGAGGGCATCCGTATCCCGGGATATCCGTCGATCACCATTCCGGCAGATACGAAAGATGTAACGGTAAATTTGATGAATCCGGAAGGAAATCCCTGTTATTTTACCTTTACACTGGTACTGAAAGATACAGATGAGACGATCTATCAGTCCAAAATGGTAGAACCGGGAAAAGCGATCACACAGATCACACTGTCCAAAGAACTGTCCGCCGGGGAATATCCTGCGATACTGAAGATCAGTACCGCGGCACTCGATGACGGACGGGCGATGAACGGTGCAAATGTGGAAACCGTATTGAAAGTACAGTAAGGGGGGAGAAACATGAAGAAAAAAAGAGCAGTTGCAGGGGGCTTGCTGCTTGTCTTAGGGATCGCACAGAGCGTATCAGCAGGAACCACGACCGTAACGTATCATGTGGATCCGTCCTATATGGTGCTGGTTCCGGCAAACACCACGATTCCATTTAACGAAGAATCGGTAAACTACGGGAAAATCCGTGTCGAAGAAGCACAGATCGAAGAAGGAAAATGCATCCAGGTGGAGCTGATCTCGGACAAAAAACTGAAAAATCAGAGTGGAAAAGAAGGGGAGATCCCCTATGAGATTCTGGCGGACACAACAGCATTTACAAAAGCCCGCTATACCACGGCAGGGGAAGAGACGGTACTTGGTATCACGATCGACAGAGAATCCTGGAAAAGAGCACCGTCAGGCTCCTATGCGGATACGGTTACTTTTCAGATATCCTATGTGGATGCGACAGATTAGAGCAGGAGGATGGACAGATGAAAAAGGCAGCAATTATTCTGATGGGGATTTGCCTGTGCCTCTCCATACCCGTTGCGGCAGAGGCTGCGCAGACAGGTACTTCGTCCGTTACGCAGCAAAGCACCATCAACACGACAGTACCGGATACCCACATGGTCACGATACGATCCGAACATGCACAGGTGAGCTATCAGCATGAGGAGGGTGACGATGAGGAAACACAGGAGACGGTGACTTACGCGGTGGAGCGCTTTTCCAGCCCGCAGTTTCAGATCCAGCCGAAAAAAGGATGGAAGATCACCGCAGTGCTGGTAAACGGAGAGGATGTGACGGATCAGCTGAAAGACGGGATGCTGACACTTCCGGAAGTCTATGAGGATCAGCAGATTGTCGTGGAGACGGAAGACGACAAAAAAGATGATAAAAAAGACGATTCCACCGGAGGCGGTGAGCAGGAAGATAAAAAACCTGCGGACACAAAACCTACAGATAAAAAGCCGATCGATACAAAAAATAACGGTACTTCCGGCAGCAGCAATTCCGGGACAAAAACGGATGTATCAACGGGAAACAGTCAGGGAACAAAGGCGGATTTGACAGGCACGACGAATGGAACGGCAGCGGCAAAGACGGCAGATCTGCAAAAGAATGTAACGTATTTTATGGCGGCAATTGTATCCGGTGCGGTACTTTTGATTCTGGCAGACAACCGGAGAAAAAGAAAACACGGAGAATAGATAAGCAGACGGAAAGAAAAGCGAAAAAGGGCAGATGAACCACAAAATCGGTTTACCTGCCCTTTTTCAGGCGGATCAATTTTGATTATCGAGGCAGTCGCCAGGGTCTCATGTGAGTATGCACGTTGGCTTGTTACTCGCGTAAATCAGGAACGGTCTGCTCCGCAGGTGTGTACCACCCGTTTTTCCACCAGACTGACCGCCTGATAGAGAATCATGGCGATGATGCACAGGAGAATGATCGACAGAATCATCCAGTCAAGTTTGAAGATCTGGCTGCTGTAGATAATGAGAAATCCCAGTCCCTGCCTGGCTCCGATGAATTCACCGATGACCACACCAACCAGACAGAGCCCGATATTGACTTTCATAACGCTCAGAAGATAAGGGACCGAAGAGGGCAGTGCCACACGCAGAAGTTCATCTTTCCGTTTTCCACCGAGGGTACGGATGAGTTTCAGAGAATCAGGATCAATTTCCGTAAAGCTGGTATACAGATTCAGGATGGAGCCGAAGATCGCGACGGAGATCCCGGCAAGGATAATGGTTTTATAACTGGCTCCCAGCCACACGATCAGCAAAGGGGCAAGTGCAGACTTCGGAAGGCTGTTCAGCACCACAAGGTAAGGCTCCAGAATCGCTGCCAGCCGTGGACAGAGCCAGAGGAGAACAGAAAAAAAGAGACTGAAAACTACGACCAGAAAGAAACTGGCAAGTGTTTCAAACACTGTGATCCCGATATGGGAGAGCAGATGATTGGTCAGAAGCAAG